>Ga0172372_10000596_pt1 | contig 55453 bp, 50 predicted proteins | sample LakKiv5m_2_FD_114544 | JGI IMG/M metagenome (GOLD analysis project Ga0172372, IMG submission 114544) | Freshwater microbial communities from Kabuno Bay, South-Kivu, Congo - kab_092012_9.5m | ecosystem: Environmental > Aquatic > Freshwater > Lake | place: Democratic Republic of the Congo...
CACGGTGCGGGCGGTCAGCGTGTGCTCGGCCTGCAGCGTCAGGCGGTCGAGCACGCGGCTGTCGTCGACGGCCGCGCCCGCCGGCGGGCGGCCCGCGCCGCCGAAGCGCTCGACGTAGGCGTCCTGGCCCAGCTCGCGCACCCCGCTGAGCGTGAGCGTCAGGCGCCCGCCGGCCTGCCAGCGCCAGCGTGCGGCGCCGGTCCAGCCGGAGAAGTTGCGCTCGCGTGCCAGGTCGTAGCGCGTGCGCTCGGGGCTGATGCGCAGGTAGACCTCGCTGGCGCCGCTGGGCGTGAGTTCGGCGCTGAGGTCCAGGGCGTGGGTGCGATAGCGCTCGCCATCGCTCGGGTAGTGACCGCGGGTGTGGCGCCAGGTGGCGCCCACGGTGGTGGCGCCGGTGTGCTGCCAGCGCGCGCCGAGGGTGGCGGTGTCGGCGCGCAGTTCGCTGGCGGCGGATGCCGCTGACGAGTAGTCGACCGATCGCGTGGCGAGCGCCGCCTCGGCCGTCAGCCGCGTGACCACGCCCAGGCGGGCCGTGGCCGAGGCGTCGGCCTGCGTCTGCAGGTCGCGTGTGGTCGCGCCGGCGACCACGGCCGCGTCGTAGGGCCGCAGCGAGCGGGCGTGGCCGGCCTGCAGCCGCCCGGACAGGCGGTGCACCGTGGCCCAGTCCCAGGCCGCCGACAGCGCGTGCCCCTCGTGGTCGAGCGCCGTGTTGTCGGCGTGGCGCACGACGTCCAGCGTGGCGTCGGCGCTCAGGCGCTGGCGGCTGAAGGTGGTGTCGATGCCGCCGGCCAGCGTCGTCGTCGAGACGGTGTCGCTGCGGCCGAGCCCGGGCCCGGGCGATGTGCCGGAGGGCAGTCGGTACAGGTTGGTGTCGTGTGCGAGTGACTGCGTGATGCTGGCGGTCCACGGCCGCTCCTGCGCGCCGGCCGGACCGGTGGCCCACACCGCGACGCAAAGGGCCAGGCCAAGCCCGGCGCGCCACGCCTTGACGGGGTGGCGGGTGCGGGCGGGTGGTGGGGGGCGCCGCAGGCGACTCGGACGGCCCGGGCGCAGCGGCGCAGGGGCGGGCGTGGTGGGTGTATCGGGCATGGGTGCAGGGGCTTGTGGGAAAGACTCTCGGGCTCTCAGTACGCCTGCCGGTCGGCCAGCATCAGCAGGGCTGTGCGCAGGACGATGCGCAGGTCCAGGCTCAGCGACCAGTGGCGCAGGTACTCGAGGTCGTGCGCGACGCGGTCGCGCATCTTGTCCAGGGTGTCGGTCTCGCCGCGGTGGCCGTGGATCTGGGCCCAGCCGGTGATGCCGGGCTTGACCTTGTGGCGCACCATGTAGGGCCCGATCAGACGCCGGTAGGCCTCGTTGTGCGCGACCGCGTGCGGCCGCGGGCCGACGATGCTCATGCGCCCTTGCAGCACGTTGAAGAACTGCGGCAGCTCGTCCAGCGAGGTGCGACGGATGAAGGCGCCGAAGGGCGTGACGCGCGGGTCGTCACGCGTGGCCTGGCGCACCACGGCGCCGTCGTCCATCGTGCGCATCGAACGGAACTTCCACACCACGATTTCGCGTCCGTCCAGACCGTTGCGGCGTTGGCGGAAGATCACCGGCCCGGGCGAACTCAGCTTGACGCCGAGGGCCACCACGGCCAGCAGCGGGGCGATCGCCAGCAGGATCAGGCTGGCCAGCACCAGATCCTCGGCGCGCTTGAGCACGGCGTTCACGCCGGCGTAGGGGCTCTCGCACAGGCCGATGACCGGCACGCCGCCGACGTCGCGCAGCCGCCCCTGGACGATGGTCAGGCCGAGGATGTCGGGCACGTGGAAGACCGAGGCCGTCGTGCCCTGCAGCGCCTGCAGCACATTCGCCACGCGCGGTGTGTCGGCACGCGGCGCGTCAGCGCCTCGGGCCGCCGGGATGTGGCTGCTTTCGCGGCCTGAACCGTCTCGACGCCCCGCGCGTCGGCGCCCGCCACCGCCGCCCGCGGTGGCCGCGCTGCCGTCCAGCGGCAGCGCCACATAGACGTCGTCGATGCGCTGCTGCCGTACGAACTCGGCCACGTCGGCCAGGGCGCCGCGTCGCTGGCGTGCGGCGCCAGGGTCGAGTCGGTCGTCGAGACGGTCGTCGAAGAAGGCGACCAACTCCGTGGTCGATGCCCGTCCGCGCAGCGCCTGGCTCAGCCGCGCCGCCAGCGGCCCGGCGCCCACGACGATCGCGCGGCGGCGCCGGGCCGGGTCCCGCGCCCATCGACGGTGCAGCACTTGCGTCAGGCCGAGCGCCGCCACCCCGACCGCCGGCGTCAGCACCGCCCAGGCGGCGAGCAGCCCAGGGTCGAACAGGGTCAGGCTGTTGGTCAACCAGCCGGCGGCCAGCAGCACGCCCGCCACCACGGCCCACTGCGCCAGCAGGTCGGCTGCGGCCTCGCGCAGCCGCAGGTGCAGCCGGCCGGGCGCGGCGCGCCACAGCGCGAACACCAGCAGCGCCAGCACGGACTCGGCCCTGCCGAAGGCGGCCCCCCAGACGAGGGTCAGCACCGCCAGCACCGCCACGGCCAGCGCCGGCTCGATCACCGCGCCGGCCGCGGCGGCGACCGCGGGCGGCGCGGCGCTGAAGCCCGGCGCCCGTGCGGCAGGCGCTCGGGTCGTGGTCGTTGCAGCCGCCCTCCTCGGGGCGGCCTCGGCCGTCGGCATCAGCTCGATGACCCGCGCGCCGCCGGCGATGCGTGCATCCCTGGCGTCTATGGTCTCGTCCTGCCGCTTCGCCTCGTCCTGCACCAAATCCTGCCCCTGGTTCGAACGTCCCCCGGGATCGGCCCGGCCTGCCCGATCGATGCGCGCCGATCGGCCGAACCGGCGCCGCGCGCGGTCTGCCCGCGCAAAGGCCGTCCCTACAATCCGCGCATGCCCAATCCCCTGCACGATCTGCATGCGATGGTCGCGCCCGCGCTGATGGAGCGGTTGACCCTGCTCATCAATCACGTGTTGTGGCGTGAGCCGGCGGCGCTGGACCGCCTGCGGCCGCACGCCGGCCGGGTGTTGCAGGTGCAGGTCGATGCCTGGCCGGCGCTGCTGCCGCCCTGGCCGCGGCTGGCGTTCCGCGTGTCACCGGCCGGGCTGCTGGAGTGGTGCCGGCCCGAGGACGACCTGTTGCAAGCCGACTTGCGTGTGCGTGTGGCTGCGGGCGATCCGGTGCGCACGGCGCTGTCCACGCTGTCCGGGCGGGCGCCGCCGATGCAGGTCGAGGGCGATGCCGAGTTCGCTTCGGCGGTGCAGTGGCTGGCCGACCACCTGCGCTGGGACCTGGCGGATGAACTGCACCGGCTGTTCGGCCCGGGCCCTGCGCAGGCCTTGGCGACGCTGGCCGCGGGCGCGCGGCAGGCCCTGTCGTCGCTGGCGCGGCGCGCCGCCGAAGCGGTCGGCCGCGGTGGCGCCGCGGCGTGACCCTGTGACGGCAGCGGCCTGCGCCACGGCTGCCGCTCCCGCCCATCGCCGGATGCCGCCGCGATGAGACGCATCGCGCGACTGTGGTTCATCGTCTTCACCGTCCTGCGCTTCGGCCTGGACGAGGTGGTGCTCAGTGGCTTCCACCAGCGCTGGGTGCGCGCGCTGGTGCGCGTGGTGACGGTGGGACGGCAGTTGTCGGCGCCGCGCGGCGTGCGGCTGCGTCTCGCGCTGGAGCGTCTCGGGCCGATCTTCGTCAAGTTCGGGCAGGTCCTGTCGACGCGGCGGGATCTGGTGCCCCCCGATGTCGCCGACGAGTTGGCGCGTCTGCAGGACCGCGTCCCGCCTTTCCCGGCGGCGCTGTCCAAGCGCCTGGTCGAGCGCGCACTGGAGCGCCGCATCGACGAGCTCTTCGAACACTTCGACGCCGAGCCCGTGGCCAGCGCCTCGATTGCGCAGGTGCATTTCGGCCGCCTGCGCGAAGGCGTGGCGCGCGGGGCCACCGCCGGGCGCGAGGTCGCCGTCAAGGTGCTGCGCCCGGGCATGCTCGGAGCCATTGAGCGCGACCTGGATCTGCTGCACACGCTGGCGCGATGGGTGGAACGGCTGAGCGCCGACGGCCGGCGTCTGAAGCCGAGGGAGGTGGTGGCCGAGTTCGACATGCACCTGCACGACGAGCTCGACCTGGTGCGCGAGGCGGCCAACGCGACGCAGCTGCGCCGCAACATGCAGTCGCTGGGCCTGGTGCTGGTGCCGGAGATGATCTGGGACCTGTGCACGCCCACGGTGATCGTGATGGAGCGCATGCGCGGCGTGCCCATCGGGCAGGTGCAGCGCCTGCGCGAGGCCGGGGTGGACTTCAAGAAGCTCGCGCGCGACGGCGTGACGATCTTCTTCACCCAGGTCTTCCGCGACGGTTTCTTCCACGCCGACATGCACCCGGGCAACATCCAGGTCAGCCTGGCACCCGAGAGCTTCGGGCGCTACATCGCGCTCGACTTCGGCATCATCGGCACGCTGACCGAGCGCGACAAGGATTACCTGGCGCAGAATTTCATCGCCTTCTTCCGGCGCGACTACAAGCGCGTGGCGGAGCTGCACGTCGAGTCCGGCTGGGTGCCGCAGAACACGCGGGTGGATGCCCTGGAAAGCGCGATCCGCGCGGTGTGCGAGCCGCAGTTCGAGCGTCCGCTGAAGGACATCTCGCTCGGCCAGGTGCTGCTGCGGCTGTTCCAGACCTCGCGCCGCTTCAACGTCGAGATCCAGCCGCAACTCGTGCTGCTGCAGAAGACCCTGCTGAACATCGAGGGCCTGGGCCGCGAGCTCGACCCGGAACTCGACCTGTGGACCACGGCCAAGCCCTTCCTGGAGCGCTGGATGAGCGAGCAGGTGGGCTGGCGCGCCTGGGTCGAGCGCTTCAAGGCCGAGGCGCCGCGCTACGCGCAACTGCTGCCCGAGTTGCCGCGGCTGGCGCACCAGGCGCTGCAGCGCACGCCGCAGCACGACTCGCCGGTGCTGCTGGCGCTGCTGGCCGAGCAGCGGCGCACCAACCGGCTGCTGTCAGGGCTGGCGTGGTCGGCGCTGGGCTTCGTGCTCGGTGTGGTGCTGGTGCGGCTCTGGCTCTGGGGCTGACGCCGGGTTCCCGCCGCGAGCGCAGCCTGCGCCGAGGCCGAAGCCGGCCGGCACGTCGAACAGACGCGATCGATACAATTCGCGGTTTTTCGCGTGCGCTGCGCATCTGGCCGCAGCGCGACCGACACGGCTCGCAGGTTTGCAGCCGCGCCCTTGCCGTCCCGGCCCACCCCGCCCCCTTCCTCACCGCCACGCTCCCATGCCGATCTACGCCTACAAGTGCGAGTCCTGCGGCCACCGCAAGGACGTGCTGCAGAAGATCTCCGACCCGCTGCTCACGGTGTGCCCGGCATGCGGCGCCGCGTCCTTCGTCAAGCAGGTCACGGCCGCGGGCTTCCAGCTCAAGGGCTCGGGTTGGTATGTCACCGATTTCCGCGATGGCGGCGCGAAGAAGGACAAGCCGGCTGCCGACGGCGGGGGCGGCGCGTCCGCCGAGAAGTCGTCGGACGGCGCGTCGGACAAGTCGGCCGACAAGTCCGCAGGCCAGGCGGCCGATGGCGGCGCATCGTCCCCGTCTGGCGCCAAGGCCGGCGACGGCGCTGCAGCCAAGCCCGGCGCACCAGCGGCTGCGCCCGCGCCCTCGGCGCCGTCACCTTGAGCCCCGGGTGTCGTCCGCGGGCCGTCGGCGCTTGCGCGTGGTCTCGTCCGTCCGTGGCGAACGGGCGCAGCAGGTTCGCCTCTTGAACGCCCTTGCATGAAGAAGTACCTGATCGCCGGCCTGCTGGCCTGGCTGCCCATCGGCGTGACGATCTGGGTCATCACCTGGCTGCTGGGTTCGATGGACAGCCTGTTCGGCTTGCTGCTGGGCCTGACGCAGGCGGTGCTGCCCCCGCACACCCACGCGGCCATCGAGCAGATGCGCCACATCCCCGGGCTGGGCGTCGTGGTGCTGGCCGTGCTGCTGCTGCTGACCGGCGTGTTCGTCACCAACGTCGTCGGGCAATGGTTCGGCCGCTGGTGGCATGCGGTGCTCACCCGCATCCCGCTGGTCAAGTCCATCTACAACTCGGTCAAGCAGGTCTCGGACACGCTGTTCTCCAGCAGCGGGCAGGCCTTCCGCGAGGCGGTGCTGGTGCAGTACCCGCGGCACGGGTCCTGGACCCTGGCCTTCGTCACCGGGCGCCCGGGCGGTGAGGTGGCGAGCCACCTGCCGGGCGACTACCTCAGCCTGTACGTGCCGACCACGCCCAACCCGACCTCGGGCTTCTTCCTGATGATGCCGCGCGCCGAGGTGATCGAACTCGACATGAGCGTCGATCAGGCGCTGAAGTACATCATCTCCATGGGTGTGGTCGCGCCGCCGCACCCGGGCATCCCCTCACCCCCTTCGCCGGAACGACTTCCATGAGAACCACCTACTGCGGCCTCGTCAGCGAGGCCCTGCTCGGCCAGACCGTCACGCTGATGGGCTGGGCGCATCGCCGTCGCGACCACGGCGGCGTCATCTTCGTCGACCTGCGCGACCGCGAGGGCCTGGTGCAGGTGGTGTGCGATCCCGACCGCCCGGAGATGTTCGCCACCGCCGAGGACGTGCGCAACGAGTTCTGCCTGAAGATCGTCGGCAAGGTCCGCCCGCGCCCGGCCGGCACCGAGAACGCCAACCTGACCAGCGGCAAGGTCGAGGTGCTGTGCCATGAGCTCGAGGTGCTGAACCCGAGCGTGACGCCGCCCTTCCAGCTGGACGACGACCACCTGTCGGAGACGGTGCGCCTGACGCACCGCGTGCTCGACCTGCGCCGCCCGGCGATGCAGAAGAACCTGCGCCTGCGCTACCGCGTGGCCATCGAGGTGCGCAAGTTCCTCGACGAGCAGGGCTTCATCGACATCGAGACGCCGATGCTCACCAAGAGCACGCCCGAGGGCGCGCGCGACTACCTCGTGCCCAGCCGCGTGCACGACGGCACCTTCTTCGCGCTGCCGCAGAGCCCGCAGCTGTTCAAACAGTTGCTGATGGTTTCCGGCTTCGACCGCTACTACCAGATCACCAAGTGCTTCCGCGACGAGGACCTGCGCGCCGACCGCCAGCCCGAGTTCACGCAGATCGACATCGAGACCTCCTTCCTGACCGAGGAGGAGATCCGCGCCGTCACCGAGGCCATGGTGCGCCACGTCTTCCGCCGCGCCATGGGGGTGGAGTTGCCGGTGTACCCGGTGATGACCTACGGCGAGGCGATGGCCAGGTACGGCTCCGACAAGCCCGACCTGCGCGTGAAGCTGGAGTTCACCGAGCTCACCCCGGTGATGAAGGACGTGGACTTCAAGGTCTTCTCCGGCCCGGCCAACACCCCGGGCGGGCGGGTCGTGGCGCTGCGCGTGCCAGGTGGCAGTGAGATGACGCGCGGCGAGATCGACGCCTACACCGAGTTCGTCAAGATCTACGGCGCCAAGGGTCTGGCCTGGATCAAGGTCAACGACGCCGGCAGGGGTCGTGACGGCCTGCAGAGCCCGATCGTGAAGAACCTGCACGACAGCGCGATCGAGCAGGTGATCGCCAAGACCGGCGCGCGCAACGGCGACCTGATCTTCTTCGGTGCCGACAAGGCCAAGGTCGTCAACGACGCCATCGGCGCGCTGCGCGTGAAGATCGGGCACAGCGAGTTCGGCCGCTCGCATGGCCTGTTCGAGGACCGCTGGGCGCCGTTGTGGGTGGTGGACTTCCCCATGTTCGAGCGCGACGAGGAGGCCGGCCGCTGGACGGCGGTGCACCACCCCTTCACCAGCCCCAAGGACGGACATGAGAACCTGATGGACACCGATCCGGGCGCCTGCCTGTCCAAGGCCTACGACATGGTGTTCAACGGCTGGGAGATCGGCGGCGGCTCGGTGCGTATCCACCGCGCCGAGGTCCAGCGCAAGGTGTTCGACGCGCTGAAGATCACACCCGACGAGGCGCGCGTGAAGTTCGGCTTCCTGCTGGACGCCCTGCAGTACGGCGCCCCGCCGCACGGAGGTCTGGCCTTCGGTCTGGACCGCATCGCCACGCTGATGGCTGGTGCGGAGTCCATCCGCGACGTCATCGCCTTCCCGAAGACGCAGCGCGCGCAGTGCCTGCTCACCGGCGCGCCCAGCCGCGTCGACGAGGGCCAGCTGCGCGAGCTGCACATCCGGCTGCGCAACCCGCAGGTGGCTTGAGCGGTGGCGGGTCGGCTCCCGCCCGACGCATCGGTTCCCGACGCTGCATCGATGACCGCACCCCCCCGCCCGCCCAAGATCCCCGAGTCGGTGCTGGTGGTGATCCACACCGCCGCCTTGGACGTGCTGCTGATCGAGCGCGCCGACAAGCCCGGCTACTGGCAGAGCGTCACCGGCTCGAAGGACCGGCTGGACGAGCCGCTGCAGGAGACGGCGGTGCGCGAGGTGGCCGAGGAGACCGGCATCGTGGTGGGCTCGCCGGCGGTGCCGCTCGAGGCGCTGCGTGACTGGGGCTTGCGCAACGTCTACGAGATCTACCCGGTGTGGCGGCACCGTTACGCCCCGGGCGTCACGCACAACACCGAGCACGTGTTCGGGCTGCGCGTGCCGCCCGACACGGTCGTGACGCTGAACCCGCGCGAGCACTTGCAACACCGCTGGCTGCCCTGGCGCGAGGCCGCCGACCACTGCTTCTCCCCCAGCAACGCCGAGGCCATCCTGCAATTGCCGCGTTTCGTGTAGCCTTCCGCGGGTGATGCCTGCCGACAGCCCGTCTCCCCTGAATCCTCCCGGTCGAATGCAGTCCCGCACGACGGGGGTCGGGCCGGGCGCTGCCCTGGCCCCACCTGCGCCGGACCGCCTGCGCGTGGTCACCTACAACATCCACAAGGGCGTGCGAGGCGTGGGCCCGCGCAAGCGGCTGGAGATCCACAACCTCGGCCAGGCGGTGCAGGGTTTCGCTGCCGACCTCGTCGCGCTGCAGGAGGTGCGGCTGTTCCACCACCGGCACGCGCAGCACTTCCGGCGCAAGGCCCAGGGTTGGCCCGAGGCCGGGCAGGCCGAGTTCCTCGCACCCGAAGGCTACGCCGTGGCCTACCGCACCAATGCCGTCACGCGCCACGGCGAGCACGGCAATGCGCTGCTCAGCCGCTGGCCCATCGGCGACGTCGGGCACCACGACGTCAGCGACCACCGCTTCGAGCAGCGCGGCCTGCTGCACGTGCCGGTGCAGTGGGCCGGGCGGCGCGTGCACGCGGTGGTGGCGCACTTCGGCCTGGCCCACGCCAGCCGTGTGCGCCAGGTGCAGCGCCTGGCGCGCTTCCTGCAGACCGAGGTGCCCGCCGGCGAGCCGCTGCTGGTGGCGGGCGACTTCAACGACTGGGGCGAGAAGCTCGACGACCCCATGCGCGGCATCGGGCTGCGGCGCGCCCTGGACCCGCGGCCGCTGCTGCCCGCGCCTGCGCCCACCTTCCCGGCCCGGGTGCCGGTGTTCGCGCTCGACCGGGTCTACACCCGCGGGCTGACCTGCACCGCGGCGCACGTGCCCCGTGGCGTCGCCTGGGCCCGCTGGTCCGACCACCTGCCGCTGGTGGTCGAACTGGCGGCGGACTGACCGCGGCTTTCTCGGCCGATCGCTGTGAAGGACGCCGAGCCGCCCCTGGCGCCGCAGCCCGGCCCTGGGCCGACCCCTTCGGTCGATGCCAGCCGAGAGGCCATCGTCACCGGCCGCACGGATCCGTCGTCCACCGACACGTCACATCGTCCCGACCGTACGCAAGCGCCTGAAGGTGCGGTGCGTGTGCCGCAGGGCGCGCTCGGCCACCTGTCATCGCGCTTCCAGGGCGGGCATGGGGTGCGCCTGCTGGGCGGCGGGGACGAGCTCTTCCCGGCGATGGAGCAGGCCTTCGCCGCGGCGCGGCAGGAGGTCTGGCTCGCGACCTACATCTTCTGCGACGACCCGGCCGGCCGTCGCATGGCTGACGCGCTGATCGCCACCGCCGCGCGTGGGGTGGCGGTGCACGTGGTCGTCGACGGCTTCGGCACCAGCGGCCGCATCGCGGTGCTGCGTCATTGGTTCGCGGGCAGCGCCGTGCGGCTGGAGGTCTTCCGTCCGCTGGACCGCTGGTGGGCCTGGCTGCAGCCAGGGCAGTTGCGCCGCATGCACCAGAAGCTGTGCGCCGTCGATGCGCGGCTGGCCTTCGTCGGCGGCGTCAACGTCATCGACGACCGCTTCGACATCCAGCATGGCTGGAGCGAGGCGCCGCGGCTGGACTTCGCGCTTGAACTCGACGGGCCGGTGGCCGCGGACGTGCAGCACCTGACGCAGGCCTTGTGGACCCGCGCGGCAGTGGCGCGGCGCGGCTGGCGCCACGAAGCCGCGCTGCTGGCACGCAGTGCCGAGCCGGTGCAGCGCACGCTGGAGTTGGTGCGCGAGATGCGCACGCGGCCGCCGTCACCCGGCCGGCGCGCACGACGCGCCCTGCAGTGGCTGCGCACCGTGGTGGTCGGGCCTGCCGAGGGTGAGCGCCGGGCCGAGGCGCTGCGCGCGCTGGCGCGGCTGCCACCGGTGCGCGCCGCCCTGGTCGTGCGCGACAACCTCACCCAGCGCCGTGCGATCGAGCGCGCCTATATCGAGGCGATCTCGCGCGCGCGATCGCAGATCGACATCGCCTGCTCCTACTTCTACCCGGGGCGGCTGTTCCGCCGAGCCTTGCGCCGTGCGGCGAGGCGGGGCGTGCGCGTGCGTCTGCTGATGCAGGGTCGCATCGACTACCGCATCGCGGCCCTGGCCGCGCGCGTGCTCTACGACGAGATGCTGGGAAGCGGCATCCAGGTCCACGAGTACACGCCCGCCTTCCTGCACGCCAAGGTGGCGGTGGTCGACGGGCACTGGGTGACGGTGGGCAGCTCCAACATCGACCCGCTGTCGCTGCTGCTGAACATGGAGGCCAACGTCGTCGTGCTCGACCCCGACGTGGCGGCGGACCTGCAGATGCGGCTGGAGGCGGCGTTTGCCGCCTCCACCGAGGTGACCGCGCCGCCCGTGCCGCGCGGCCTGCGCGGCTGGGCCTCGCGCGCCGCGGTGGCCTGGATCGCCAACGTCTACCTGCGCCTGGCCGGGATCACCGGGCGGTACTGACCCCGTGTCCCGAGTGCGGGGCCGGCATGGGCGCCGCGGCCGTTCGTTCCGTCGTCACGACGGCGGTGGGGCCAGGACGGATGCGCCGGTGTCCGCCGCCAGAGGGGTCACGCCCGACACGTCGGTCACGCCACTGCCGTGGGCCAGCTCGCGCCGCGCGCGTTGACGTAGACCGCGTACAGCGACGTCGTCGCGCAGATGAACAGGCGGTTGCGCTTGGGCCCGCCCCAGGCGACGTTGGCCACGACCTCGGGCACCCGCACCTTGCCGATCAGCGTGCCGTTCGGGGCGTGGCAGTGCACGCCGTCGCCCGCGGCGATCCACAGATGCCCCTGCGTGTCGACCCGCAGGCCGTCGAAGAAGCCGGCGGTGCTGTGGGCGAGGTCTTTTCCCGGGACCACGCCGAGCCCGTCGGCGGCCAGGCCGTAGCGCCGCACCAGCCGTGGCCCGCCGGGCAGGTGCGAGGCGCCGGTGTCGACGACGTAGAGCCAGCGCTCGTCGGGCGAGAAGGCGATGCCGTTGGGGCGCACCATGTCGCTCACGACCCGCGTGACCTGCCCGGTGTGCGGGTCGATCCGGTAGACGTTGGAAGCGTCGACCTCCGAGACCGCGGCGTCGCCCTCGTAGTCGCCGTCGATGCCGTAGGTCGGGTCGGTGAACCAGATGCTGTCGTCGGACTTCACGACGACATCGTTCGGCGAGTTCAGGCGCCGGCCCTCGAAGGCCTCGGCCAGCACGGTGCGCCGGCCGTCGTGCTCGGTGCGCGAGACGCAGCGGCCGCGGTGCTCGCAGCTCACCAGCCGGCCCTGGCGGTCCAGCGTGTGGCCGTTGGGGTGCCAGGCCGGCTGCTGGAAGACCGACACCGAGCCGTCGGTCTCGTCCCAGCGCATCACCCGATCGTTGGGGATGTCCGACCACAGCAGGTAGCGCCCGGCCGGCACGTAGGTGGGGCCCTCGGCCCAGCGGCAGCCGCCGGCCAGATGCTCGAGGTGGACATGGGCCAGCGCCAGGCGCTCGAAGCGAGGGTCGAGGATCTCGAAGGGGGTGTCGGGCATGGGGGATCGGGGCTGGGTCGTGCGCAGGGGCGGCGTTCGTGCCGGACTCGACGCGCAAGGCCACTGGTGCAATCCCTAGGCGCTTTCGCGTGGTGGACTGAGCATACTCCGGGCCGATGGGGTGAATCGCGCCATGTCGACGCTGCCGGGTCTTTACGCACATCGTGTCCTGCGCTCGCACGAGCGGGTCGAGAGCCACGCACTCATCGCCGACGAGTTGTCGGATTACCTGCTGCGTTGGGCGGGCGCGGCGGCGGTGGACACCGACGTCTTCAAGCTGGCCACACCCCGGCTGGCGCTGTACTCGATGCGGTATGGCGACGAGGTGGAGATCCTGCCCCAGGCCTACGACGACTTCCTGCTCGTGCACTACGCGCGCAAGGGGGCCATCGAGGTGGTCTCCGACGGCCTGCGGCATGCGCTCGGCCCCGGGGAGGTGCTGATCAGCAACCCGCGCCGCAGTGTGTCGCTGCGCTGGTCGGCCGGGTGCGAGCAGGTGATCCTGCGCGTGCCCCACGCGCTGCTGGCCCAGGCGCTCACGGGCATCGAGGTCGGCGGGACGGCGTGTTCGCACGCCGCTGCGGGTGCCCGAGGGCCCATCGCCGGGTCCGGATCCGGACTTGGGCCGCAGACGGCGCGTTTCCTGCGCGTGCCTGCGCACAAGATGGGTCTCGCCGAGGCCCAGTTGTGGCAGGTGCAACTCGATGCGTTCTGCGCCTACGCGCACGGCGTCGCCCACACGCCCGCGCTGCGACCCTGGCTCGGTCAGGTCGAGTCCTTCATGGCGCAGTTCCTCGGGCTGCAGTTGCTCGCGCAGGCCGGCGTCGACCCATCGTCGGCCCGCCAGGGCGCTGCGGCCCTGTGGGGCGACGGCGAGGATCCCACCGGCAGCCCTGACGCCGTCGAGGGAGGCCGCGCGGAAGCCGCCCCCTTGCGGGATCGTCCCATCGATCCGTCCGCTCCCGTCCTCGGGGCGTCCTGCGGGCGTGACGGCCAGCGCCGTGAGCGACTTCTGGCCTACGTCGATGCGCACCTGTCGCGGCCGCTGTCGCTGGAGGAGTTGGCGGCGGTGGTGGCGCTCAGCCCGCGTCAGTTCACCGACCGGATGCACCGGTGGTTCGGTCTGTCGCCGATGGCCTGGCTGCGGCGGCGGCGCCTCGAGAGTGCCCGCTGCAGTCTGATCCACCGACCCGAGGACGACGTCACCGAGGTCGCCCTGGCACATGGCTTCGCGCATCTCGGCCGGTTCTCCCAGTACTACAAGGCCGCGTTCGCGGAGTTGCCGCGAGACACGCGCCGGCGCGTCACCGCCAGCAGTGGATGAGGCGTGGCCCGATCCCGCCATCGGCGGATAGCGCGGCCAGGGCGGTTCGGGCAGATTCAGCGGGCGGCGTGCGTGTACGTGTCTCGCGCGTCGGCATCCGGCCTCGATCCCACGTACAGCATCCCACGGACAGAACGATCGCACCAGGAGACCCCTCATGTCCCGACCCCTCACCCCTGCGAGCGGCATCGACCGCTCGCGCCTGCTGGAATCGCTCGAGCACGCCTGCCTGAAAGGCCGCATCGGTCGCCGGCGCTTCCTGCAGGCCGCCGCCGCACTGGGCCTGGGCGCAGGCGCTGCCGCGGCGCTGGCCGACACGCTGCAGGCCATCCGCAGCAACCAGGCTGAGCGCGCGGCCAAGCTGCTGCCACGCTACGACGTCATCGTCGTCGGCACCGGCAGCGCGGCCTGTGCACTGGTCGGCCGTCTGGCGAAGAACCCGAACCTGCAGATCCTGATGCTCGAGGCCGGCGATTGGGACACCGCGCCCACCGTCCTGGACCCGCGCGTGTGGTTCCTGAACCTGGGCACCGAGCGCGACTGGGGCGACATGGCTGAGCCCTCGGCCAGCACCAACGGCCGTGCCATCGCCGAGCACATGGGCCGGGTCGTGGGCGGCGGCAGCAGCATCAACGCGACCATCTGGGTGCGCCCCCCCAGGCCCAACCTCGAGGGCTGGGCGCAGGTCACCGGCGATACGCGCTGGGGCTACGAGCATTGCCTGGGGCTGTTCAAGTCGATCGAGAACTGGCAGGGCCCGGACAGCCCGCGCTACCGCGGCAAGGGCGGCCCCGTCTGGTGCGAACCCTCGCAAAACCCGCACCCGGTGGCCCCGGCCATGCTGGCGGCCTGCCGCAGTCTGGGCCTGCCGGTGTTCGACGACCTGAACGGCGCGCGGGAGGAGAGCGCTGGCGGCTTTGCGCTGATGAACCACATCATCCGCCAGGGCCAGCGCCACAATCTGGCGCGCGCTTTCCTGTACCCGGTGCTGGCGCAGCCGAACGTCACGCTGCTCACCGGTGTCCACGTCGATCGCCTGACCTTCGAGGGCGAAGCGGTGACCGGTGTCGAGGCGGTGCGACATGACAGGCTGATCCGGCTGAGCGCCTCACGCGAGGTGGTGTTGAGCGCCGGCGGCATCCGCTCGGCCAAGATCCTGATGCTCAGCGGCATCGGCGACGAGGCGCACCTGCGCGAGCACGGCATCCGCGCGCGCGTGCACGCCCCCGAGGTCGGCCGCAACTTCCAGGACCACCTGCTGCACGGTGGCTGCCTGTGGGAGTCGCCGGTGCCGATCGAGCACCGCAACTCCGGCGCCGAGGCCTCGGGCTTCTGGAAGAGCGACCCGGCGCTCGCGGCGCCGGACATGAACCTCGTGCAGATCGAGCTGCCCTACACGAGCGACGTGATCGGCGCGCAGTACAAGCCGCCGGGCAACTCCTGGGCGCTGTGCGCCGGCATGGTGGCGCCCAAGAGCCGCGGCCGCGTCTGGCTGCGCTCGAACAACCCTTCCGAGGCGCCGCGCGTGGAAGCCAACTTCCTCAGCCACCCCGACGACGTGCGCTCGATGGCGCGCGGCATCGAGATGTGCCGTGAGATCGGCAATGCCGCGCCGCTGCGCGAGTTCGCCAAGCGCGAGGTCGTGCCCGGCAAGGCCCTGCAGGGCGAGGACCTCGTGAAATTCGTGCGCGACGGCGCGACCACCTTCTTCCACACCAGCGGCACCGCGCGCATGGGCCGCGACGCCCAGGCCGTCGTCGACCCGCAACTGCGCGTCAACGGCGTGCGCCGTCTTCGCGTGGCCGACAGTTCCATCATGCCGGAGATCGTCACCGTCGCGACCATGGCCACCTGCGCGCTGATCGGCACGCGGGCTGCGGAGCTGATGGAGGCGGGCTGAGGCGAGCGAAGGCTTGGCGCCCGTGGCGCCCCCTCAACGCCGCCCGCGTGTGCGCACCTGTGCCAGCGGGCGCTTGCCCTGGAGTTGCCGCTCGATGCCGTCGTTGAGGTCGTGGCGCAGCGCCACGACCTCGTCGACGTGGCCGTAGACCCCGGGAAAGCGCAGGTCCAGCCATAGCCACAAGGTGCAGGCCCGAAGTGCTTCTTCCATGCGGTCCAGCCGGCTGTGCCCGTCCACCGCATCGAGGAACCACGGCCGGCCGGCTGCGCCGGTGCGCGCGTGGCGCGCGCTCCATTCCAGGAACTCCTGCACCTGGGTGGGGCTGCGCGTGTCGACTGGCGCCTGGGCGTAGAGGAAACGCTCCTTGAGCGTCAGCCGGCCCGCGCTGCGATCGAGTTGCTCGGCCAGCTCCAGCATCTGCTCGAGCTCGGCCACGGCGAAGTGCGCGTCGTCCAGCCGCAACTGCTCGACGAAGACGCCCAGCACCTCGCGCAGCCGGTTGCGCTGCAGGTGCGCGGCGATGGTGTCGACATGCCAGCCGTTGGGCGCGACCGGCGCCTTGAAGTCGCGCGGCGCACGCGGCGTCCGGGGCAGCAGGTCCTTCAGCACCCGCAGGGCCGTGGGCTCGGCGTCGTCCAGCACGCCGACGAAGCCCTCCTCGTGCAGGCCGTAACGCCCCGCGCGCCCGGCGATCTGGTGCACTTCCGACTCGGTCAGCACACGGTCGTCCTGGCCGTCGAACTTGCTCATGGTGCTGAACAGCACGCGGCGGATCGGCAGGTTCAGGCCCATCCCGATGGCGTCGGTGGCCACCAGGATCCGGCTCTCGCCGCTGGCGAAGCGTTCGGCTTCGCGCCGGCGCACCTCGGGCGGCAGCGCGCCGTAGATCACCGACACCGCGTGGCCGTCGGCGGCGATGCGGTCACGCAGCCGCAGCACGTCGCGCCGGCTGAAGGCGACCACCGCGTCGCCAGGCGCCAGACGCGAGATGGGCACCGGGCGCGGCAGCAGGGCTACGTGCTGCATGCGCTCGAAGCGGCGCACCTTGCAGCGCTCGCCGCACAGGCCCAGCAGGTTCTCGATGGCGGCCACCGCGTAATCGCTGCAGATGATGATCACCTCATTGGCCGGCACGGCCACGATGGCCTGCGTCCAGGCCCAGCCGCGCGAGGGGTCGAAGATCATCTGCGCCTCGTCGATCACGGCCACATCGATGGCCTGGCGCGTTTGCACCATCTCGATGGTGCTCGACACCACACGCGCCCCTGGGGCGGGCACGTTCTCCTCCCCGGTCAGCAGTGAGCAGGGCACGCCGCGCGCGGCCAGCCGGTCGCGGCCCTCCAGCGCCAGCAGCCGCAGCGGCGCGAGGTAGGCGCCGTCCAGGGCCTGGGCCAGCCGCTCGAAGGCCGCGTGCGTCTTGCCGCTGTTGGGCGGGCCCACGTAGAGCGTGACGCTGCGCTGCAGTCGGCGGGCGGTCTCGAAGGTGTCGGGGTAGCCCTGGAAGGCGAGCTCCTCGTTCAGCCGCACCAGGGTGTCGAGCTCGGCCACCAGGTGCTCCCAGCGGTCCTGCGCGCGGCTGCTGCCCTGCCGGAGCTCGGCCAGCGTCCTGGGCGTCGCGCACTCGGCCTGCAGGCGTGGCAGCAGCGAGGCCAGGTGGTGTGGCTTGAACTCCCGGCTGCGCTCGACCAGGCCGTTCAGGTGCGCGGTGAGTTCGGCGGCGTGCGGCCAGGGCGGCACCGGGCCCAGCGCCGCCAGCAGGGCTGCTGCGTCGCCGTCGCGGAAGAAGGCCCAGACCGGCGATTCGTCCACGGGCAGGCGGAAGGCGACGGCCACCGCCCAGCCGGGCTCGGCCAGGTGCAGGGTCTCGGTCGCCTGTCGGGTCCACACGCCGCCGTGCCGCACCAGGCCCAGGCCTTCGAGCGTGGCGCCGCGCGCGAGCATCAGGGGCCGCGCGTCGGGTCCGGTGCCCACGGCGTCGAGGTGGGCCAGTGCCGCGTCCATCGCGGCGGGGGCGATCCAGCGGCTGGGCCGCGCGCCGGAGAGCGCCCTCTGCAGCTGCACCAGGCCCATGGCATCGAGCCGGGTATCCGTGCGGCCGTCCTCCTCCAGACCGAGGTCCGCCGGTCGCAGCACCTGGGGCAGGGCGTAGGCGGCTTCCCGCAGGCGGCTCCACTGCGCCGGGCTCAGGTGGGGCGGGATGCGCGTGGCGTGCCGCGGGTCGGGCAGGTGCTTGTAGGGGGGGCGTCAGGGGGGTTCTTGGACATGTGCAGAAGTGGATGTGCCGCCATCGGCGCCGTTGGGTGGCCGCGCGCAGCCTCTCGATAATCGCGCATGATCGTTCAATCTTCGACGCCCCCGCCGTCAACGTCGTTCGCGACCTTGCCCCTGCCCCCTGCCACGCTGGAGAATCTGCAGCGTCTGGGCTACGAGACGATGACGCCCATCCAGGCCGCCAGCCTGCCGCTGGCCCTGGCCGGGCACGACCTGATCGCCCAGGGCCGCACCGGCAGCGGCAAGACCGCGGCCTACGCCCTGGCCTTGCTGGCCAATCTGAACCAGCGGCGTTTTGCGGTGCAGGCGCTGGTGCTGTGCCCCACGCGGGAGTTGGCCGACCAGGTGACGCAAGAACTGCGCCGCCTGGCCCGCGCCGAGGACAACCTGAAGGTGCTGACCCTGTGCGGCGGCGTCACGATGCGCCCGCAGCGGGCCAGCCTGGAACACGGTGCCCATGTCGTGGTGGGCACGCCGGGCCGCATTCTCGACCTGCTTGAGTGTGGCAGCCTGCAGCTGGAGGCCTTGAACACCCTGGTGCTGGACGAGGCCGACCGCATGCTCGACATGGGGTTCGCCGACGACATCGCCAAGGTGGCCCGGCAGTGCCCGAAGGCGCGGCAGACGCTGCTGTTCTCGGCCACCTACCCGCCGGGCATCGCCAAGCTCAGCGCGGCCCTGCTGCGCACGCCGCGGGAGGTGAGGCTGACCGAGGCACCCGCGCCCACGCAGATCCGCCAGCGCTTCTACCAGGTCACCGAGAGCGAGCGCCTGCACGCCGTGTCGCTGCTGCTGGCCCACCACCGCCCGGTCAGCACCCTGGCCTTCTGCAACACCCGGCGCCAGTGTCACGACCTGGTGCAGGTGCTGCGCGCCCAGGGCTTCGTCGCGCTGGAGTTGCACGGCGAGCTCGACCAGCGCGACCGCGACCAGGTGATGGTGCGCTTTGCCAACCGCAGCTGCAGCGTGCTGGTGGCCACCGACCTCGCGGCGCGGGGACTCGACATCCAGCAGTTGGAGGCGGTGATCAACGTGGACGTCACGCCCGACGTGGCCACGCACACGCACCGCATCGGCCGCACCGGCCGGGCCGACGAGGCCGGCTGGGCCTTCAGCCTGGCCAGCATGGACGAGATGGCGCGGGTGGGCGAGATCGAGCATGCCGGCGGCTTCACCTCCGAGTGGTTTGCGCTCGACACCCTGACACCGGCCCCGGGCGGGCCGTTGCGCCCGCCCATGGTTACGCTGCAGATCCTCGGTGGCCGCAAGGAGAAGATCCGCGCCGGTGACGTGCTGGGCGCGTTGACCAAGGACCTGGGCTTCGCGGCGACGCAGGTCGGCAAGATCAGCGTCAACGAGTTCTCCACCTACGTCGCGGTGGAGCGGGCTGTCGCCGCGCAGGTGCAGCGACGGCTGTCGGGCGGCAAGATCAAGGGGCGCAGCGTGAAGGTGCGGCTGTTGGACGATTGAGCGAGCCCGCGGGCAAGTCCCGATGCTCGGTGCCCATATCGACGATGTGAAGGCGCCAACATAAACTGCATGCACTTGTTGTGCTGCACGTAGACAGATGCTCGCGAAAAAGTCCAGGTCTTGCGTTTGTGTTTCTTGCGAGGTGTTCGTGATGGCCATGCTGACCGTTCGCAATCTTCCAGATGAAATCCATCGAGCGCTGCGGGCGCGGGCCGTTTCGCACGGTCAGAGCATGGAGGCCGAGGTCCGGGCGATCCTCGAATCCGCCGTCCGTCCCCAAGGGAGCGTGAAACTGGGTTCGCTCCTGGTCGAGATGGGCAGGCAGGCGAAGCTGAGCGACGAGGAGTTCGTCGTGTTCGAGCAGGTGCGCGACCGAACGCCCGCAGGACCGGTGAGTTTCGAATGATCCTGCTCGACACCAACGTGCTGTCGGAGCCCCTGCGCCGGGCGCCGGAGCCACGGGTCGTCGCATGGATCGACGCCCAACCCATGGAGACGTTGTTCGTGTCGGCGATCACCGTGGCAGAACTGCGCGCGGGCGCGGCATTGCTGCCTGCCGGCAAGCGGCGTGCCAGGCTGCAGGACGACCTGGAAAAGCGTGTGCTGTCTCTGTTTGCCGGCCGAGTCCTTGCCTTCGACATGGCTTGCACCCAAGCCTACGCAGCCCTGATGGCCAAGTCGCGCGCCGCAGGCCTGGCCATCGGCGCTGCAGACGGCTACATGGCCGCCATCGCGGCCACCCACGGACTGGCTGTGGCCACCCGCGACACGAGCCCCTTCCAGGGCGCCGGCACGCCGGTCATCAACCCCTGGCTGCCTTGAGCGGAGCGGGCGGGCGCGTGGCGGCCGTTCGACCTGCAGGTCGACGTCGCCCGTGCGCGCCGTCATCGTTTCACGCCCCTCGCCGCAGCGGCAGCGCCGTCTTGTAGCGCACCTGCTTCAGCGCGAAGGCCGAGCGGATCTTTTCGACCTGGGCGATGGGCGAGAGCTGCTCGAGGATGAAACTCTCCAGCGCTGGCATGTCGGGCACGGCCACCCGCAGCAGGTAGTCGGCGTCGCCGGTCATCAGGTAGCACTCCATCACCTCCTCGCGCGCGCAGACGCGGTCCTCGAAGGCCTGCAGCGCCTCGCGGCTCTGCTGCTTCAGGCTGATGGAGATGAAGACGTTCAGGTGCAGGCCGAGCTGCGGCGCGTCCAGCAGCGCCACGTACTGCCGGATCAGGCCCCGCGCCTCGAGCGCGCGCACCCGCGCCAGGCAGGGCGAGGGTGACAGGTGCACGCGGCGCGCGAGCTCGACGTTGGACAGGCTGGCGTCGGCCTGCAGCTGCTCGAGGATGCGCAGGTCGGTGGGGTCCAGGTCTTTCATGCTGAGCGAGATCTTGATGGCGGCATATTGTGCTGCTGACTGGCCGTGGATGCGACCATTTCGACAACTCCTGCCGCCCGCTCCTGCCTACAGTGCCGTGTACCCGAAGGAGCGCCCGGCCATGAGCGACGAATCCATCCACCCGCACCTCACAGCGCTGGCTGCCGTGCCGCCCGGCGCGGCAGCCCCGGCCGCCTGGCCGCCGGCGCCGGCCGAGGCCGACCCCGACCTCACCGAGACCGCCGAGTGGCGCGAGGCGCTGCAGGCGCTGCTGCGCGAGGCCGGGCCGCAGCGGGTGCGGCAGATCATGGACGCGCTCGCGGTGATGGCGCGCGCGCCCGCGGTGGGCTGGCAGCCGGCGCGCGGCACGCCCTACGTCAACACCATCCCGGCCGAGTGCCAGCCGCGCTTCCCGGGCGACCTGGCGCTGGAGGAGCGCCTGGCCTCGATCATGCGCTGGAACGCGCTGGCCATGGTGGTGCGTGCCAACGCCGCGCACGGCGAGCTCGGCGGCCACATCGCCAGCTATGCCAGCGCGGCCGACCTGTTCGAGGTGGGTTTCAACCACTTCTTCCGCGCCGCGGCCGCCGACGCGCAGGGCCGCATCACCGCGGGCGACCTCGTCTTCTTCCAGCCGCATTCGGCCCCCGGGGTCTACGCGCGCGCATTCCTGGAAGGGCGCCTGTCCGAGCATGACCTGGCCCACTACCGGCAGGAGATCGCCGCCGCCCGCGCGGGCGCGCGCGGCCTGTCCAGCTACCCCCACCCCTGGCTGATGCCGGGCTTCTGGCAGTTCCCCACCGGCTCGATGGGGCTCGGGCCGATCAGCTCCATCTACCAGGCGCGCTTCATGCGCTACCTGCAGCACCGCGGCCTGCTGCAGACGGCCGGGCGCACGGTCTGGGGCGTGTTCGGCGACGGCGAGATGGACGAGCCCGAGAGCATGTCGGCGCTGACGCTGGCCGCGCGCGAGGGTCTGGACAACCTGGTGTGGGTGGTCAACTGCAACCTGCAGCGCCTGGACGGCCCGGTGCGCGGCAACGGTCGCATCATCGACGAGCTCGAGGCGCTGTTCGCCGGCGCCGGCTGGCACGTGATCAAGCTCGTCTGGGGCTCGGACTGGGACGGCCTGTTCGCGCGCGACACCCAGGGCGCGCTCGCGCGCGCCTTCGCGCAGACCGTGGACGGCCAGTTCCAGACCTTCGCCGCCAAGGACGGGCGCTACAACCGCGAGCACTTCTTCGGCCAGTCGCCCGAGCTCGCGGCGCTGGCCCAGGGCCTGACCGACGAGCAGATCGACCGCCTCAAGCGCGGCGGGCACGACCTGGTCAAGATCCACGCCGCCTATGCCGCGGCCGCCGCCCACCGCGGGCAGCCGGTGGTCGTCCTGGCCCAGACGAAGAAGGGCTACGGCATGGGCGAGGCCGGGCAGGGCAAGATGACCACGCACCAGCAGAAGAAGCTGGACCGCGACGCGCTGCTAGCCTTCCGCAACCGCTTCGCGCTGCCGCTGAGCGACGAGCAGGCGCAGGCGCTGGAGTTGGTGCGTCCGGCCGACGACAGCCCCGAGATCGTCTACCTGCACGCGCGCCGCGCCGCGCTGGGCGGCTACCTGCCGGCGCGCCAGGCCGCCGCCGCGCCGGTGGCGGTGCCGGCGCTGGCCGAGGTGGCCGGCTTCGCGCTGCAGGCCGCGGGCAAGGAGATGTCGACGACGATGGCCTTCGTGCGCCTGCTGGGCGCGCTGCTGAAGGACGCCGCGCTCGGCCCGCGCGTGGTGCCCATCGTCGCCGACGAGGCGCGCACCTTCGGCATGGCCAACCTGTTCAAGCAGGTGGGCATCTACTCCAGCGCCGGCCAGCGCTACGAGCCCGAGGACATCGGCTCGGTGCTGAGCTACCGCGAGGCCCTGGACGGCCAGATCCTCGAGGAGGGTATCAGCGAGGCCGGCGCGCTGGCCAGCTGGACGGCCGCGGCCACCAGCTACAGCGCGCACGGCGTGCCGATGCTGCCCTTCTACATCTACTACTCGATGTTCGGCTTCCAGCGCGTGGGCGACGCGATCTGGGCCGCCGCCGACCAGCGCGCGCGCGGCTTCCTGCTCGGCGCCACCGCCGGCCGCACCACGCTGGGCGGCGAGGGCCTGCAGCACCAGGACGGCCACAGCCTGCTCGTGGCCGCCCAGGTGCCGAACTGCCGCGCGTACGACCCCGCCACCGCGGCCGAGATGGCCGTGATCGTGCACCACGGCATGCGCGAGATGCTGCAGGAGCAGCGCGACGTCTTCTACTACGTCACGCTGATGAACGAGAACCAGCCCCAGCCGTCGATGGCGCCGGGTTGCGAGGACGACATCGTGCGCGGGCTGGTGCGGGTGGAGGACTGCGGCGAGGCCGCGGCCACGGACGCCCCGCGCGTGCGCCTGCTCGGCTCCGGCACCCTGCTGGCCGAGGCCCTGGCCGCCGCCCGGCTGCTGCGCGAGGACTGGGGCGTTCAGGTGGAGGTGTACAGCGCCACCAGCTACGGCGAGCTCGCGCGCGACGCGCGCGAGGCCGAGCGCCACCAGCGCCTGCACCCGGGCGAGGCGCCGCGCACCAGCCACCTGCAGCGCCTGCTGCCCGGCACCGCCCCGGTGGTGGCCGTCAGCGACTGGGTGCGCGCCTGGCCGGCGACCATCGCCCCCCACCTCGAGGCCCGGCTCACCGTGCTGGGCACCGATGGCTTCGGCCGCAGCGACACGCGCGCCGAGCTGCGCAGCTTCTTCGAGATCGGCCGCCACCACGTGGTGCTGGCCGCGCTGGACGCGCTGGCCACCCAGGGCCGCCTGCCGCGCGCCGCCTGCGCGCAGGCGATCGAGCGCTATGGCATCGAGGCCGAAGCGGCGGTGCCCTGGCGGGTGTGAGGCGGCAACCAGGTGAGGCCGGGCCGGCGCATCGCCAACGGCGCCCCGGCTGGGGGCAGGGACGGGCAACGCCCGGCCCTTGGGGCGCTCTCACGCGTCAAAGCCTCTGTCAACTCATCCAGCGGACTGACCAAACCAGTTGGACACGCGAAGGCCGGCGATGCCTTCGTAGTCCCTCAGGTTGCGTGTGACGAGCGTGAGCCCGCGGGCGATGGCGATCGCAGCGATCTCGGCGTCGATGTGCGGCAGCGTGCGCCCGGTGCGCTGGGCTTCCCAGCGCAACTCGGCGTGGACACGCGCGGCCGCTGCGTCGTAGGGAAGGATCGGCAGATCGCCAGCCACGTGGTGGACGAATTCCCCGATGGCGGCCTTTCTCGGCCCGTCAGGCATGCGCAGCCAACCCCACCGCAACTCGTGCCAGACGGGCGCCGGAAGCGCGCATTCGTGTCCATGCCGCTGCAATCGCTGCATCACCTGCTCGTCAGGCCGAGGCTTCGCGGCTTCCGACAGGATGTTGGTGTCGAGCAACCAGCTCAGTTGCTCCGTTGGCGGCCCCGCCATTCAGGCCGCCCAGGGATCCGGGCGTTCCCGCACCTCGCGGTCGCGCAGATCGTCAGTGAAGGGTTCTTCCTCGGCCGCCGTCGCCTCTGGGAGGCTGTCGGACTTGGGAATCGCCGGCTGAAAACCGGCCGCAGCGGTCCATTTCTTACCGTCTTCTTGGCCCATAGCGGGGCTATGGGCCTGCAAATCCGGCAAGAACTGGCCTCGCTGGGGCCGATTTTCGCTTTCGGCGCCCCAAGCCCGACAGCCTCCCAGCACGGGCTGTGCAACCTGGCGCCATTGCGCCAGGCGGGCCGCAAAGCCGCGCTGACCCTGGGTCAGTCCCAGGTAGCTCTCGTAGGACATCAACACCCCGGCCGGGCGCCCCCGGCGAGAAATGACACAAGTGTCCGACCCTCGATCGACGGCCTCCAGCGTCTGCGCCAGATGGCTGCGGAACTGCGTGAACGGGATGGTTTCCATCGTCATGTCGCCTCCACGGAGTCCATGTGTGTCTTCAAAAGTACAGTTGAAATGTACATCCTGGGGCGCTTCAAGGTCCTGTTGAGCGGCCTCAGAGTGCCAAGATGGCTGTCGGTTGACGTCGGCGATCGAGCGCCATGGCATCGACGCGGGGGCAGCGGTACCTTGGGGAGAATGAGGGCCTGAGCGTTCCGCCTCGTGGGCGGGGGGTCTGTGCTTCAGGCGGAAGCTTGGAGCCAGGGGTTGATCAGTCGCACGCCCGTGGCCTCGAAATCGCTCACGTTGCGCGTTACCACCGTCAGGCCGTGAACCAGGGCCGTGGCCGCGATCAGGGCGTCGCGCTCGGCCTGCGGGTCGGGCACGTGCAAGCCGGCGCAGCGCCGCGCCACAGCGGTGTCGATGGCCAGGATGCGGCCCTCGAAGGCGGGCAGCACATGCCGCTCCAGCCAGATGCGCAGCACGCCACCCTGGGGGGCGTCCCGGCGCTCGACGAGCTGGATGCCCAGTTCGAGCTCCAGCACCGACACCGCCGACAGGAACATCTCAGAGCCCGGCACCTGCCCAGCCCACCGGCTGACGTGCGCGTCGGCCTTGCCCGCCCTGGCCTTGCGCAGTTCCGAGACGACGTTCGTGTCGAGCAGGAACATCAGCCCAGGTCCGCCGCGCGAAAGATCGGGCCCGTGGCGCGCACCGGTTCGAACTCGACGTCCTCGGCGCCCGGCAGGGCGAGCAGGTCGACGATGCTCGGCTGCGCCGCGGTCAGCGCGCGATAGGCCTCGACAGTCAGGAGCACGTGCGACGGCCGGCCGCGGTCGGTGATGAAGACCGGGCCCTGCAGCGCAGCCTTCTTCGCACGCCCGACGTCATGGTTGAACTCGCGGCTCGAAAGGGTGTGATGAGGCATGGCCAGGGTGGACGGGCTTTGCGGCTACGTTGCTACATCGCTGGATCATACGTCCTCATCAGCGCGCGCAGCTCGCCAGCGCGGCGGGGATGGGCGGTGTGATGTCGAGCACGCGTAGCTGATCGACGGAGCGGTCGAACCAGGCGTCGAGCCGGGGTCTGCCCCGGCGGCGCAGCCCGAAGACGAGCTCGTCGACGGTGACCACGCTGATGCACAGTCCGGTCTGCCGGGCCGCCCGGGCGTCGACTCCCGGGTCGGACACCGGGCGCATCAGCTCGCTGATGACGACAGCCGGAAACAGTCACTGATGACATCCCACAAGGACATCATCGCCGAGCCGTTCCCGGCCTGAATGCCCGCTCGCTCGAACTCACCCCGTCAGGCGCACCGCCATCGCCTCGGCCTTCAGCGCCAGTTCCGTGGCCAGGAAGCAGTGCGCCTGCGTCATGGCGGTCTCGGTGCGGTGGCGGACGTCTTCGAGCAGCCGCGGGCCGTAGGGCAGCACCTGGTCGCTGCAGTCGATGTGGCGCGTCTGGTGGTGGTCGACGAGGAAGAGATGGTCCGTGCCCGGTCGCCCGGCGATGTCGATGTACTTGCGCAGCTCGATATAGCCCTCGGTGCCCAGGATCGTGAGGCGTCCGTCGCCCCAGGTGCCCAGGCCCTTGGGCGTGTACCAGTCCACGCGCACGTAGCCGCTGCCACCGTCCCCGCGCAGCAGCACCTCGCCGAAGTCCTCCAGCTCGGGCCGCTCCGGATGGGCATGGTTGGCGATGTGCGAGGCCACCACCTCGGCCCGGGTGGAGCCCGTGAAATGCAGGAACTGGTCGCACTGGTGCGCCGCGATGTCGCACAGGATGCCGCCGTAGCGGCGACGCTGGTAGAACCAGTCGGGGCGCGGGTTCAGCCCGATGCTGTGCGGGCCCAGCCCCACGGTCTGCACCACCCGGCCGATGGCGCCGGCGGCGACCAGTTCGCTCGCGCGCTCGGCGGCGCGCACTTCGAAGCGCTCGGAGAAGCACACCGAGAAGATGCGCCCGGTCTCCGCCTGCACGCGCTGCACCTCGGCCAGCTGATCGAGCGTGATCACGCCCGGCTTGTCGACCATCACATCCTTGCCGTGACGCATGGCCTCGATCGCCGTGGCGGCACGCAGGTCGGGCACGATGGCGCTGAGCACCAGGCCGATGCCCCGGTCCTCGAGGATGGCACGCCGGTCGGCCACCCGTTCGGCCTGCGGGAAGACCTTGCGGTAGGCCTCGACCAGATCGTCCTCCTGCGCGTGGACGGCCACCAACTGTGCGCCGGCCCGCACCACCGCCTGCGTCATGCCGTAGATGTGCGGGTGGTTCAGGCCGATGGCGGCCACCCGGATCGGGGGCTCGGGCGTCTTCATGGGCGCGCTCCGGTGGTCAGGCAGCTGCCTGCGGGGTCGAAGAGATGGCAGTACGCCGGCGGCAGCGCCACGCGCACGAGGTCGCCGCGTCGCACGGGGCTCTGGCCCACCACCTGCATGACCATCGGCACCTCGGCGCCGATCGTCCCGTACAGCACGGTGTTGCCGCCCAGCTGCTCGGTCAGGGTCACCTGCATCGGCACGCCGCCGTCCGCGAGCACGAGGTGCTCGGGCCGGATGCCGAGCACGAGCCTGTCGCCCGGGGTGCCCTGCGGCGCGCGCAGCGGCAGCGTGAGCTCGAGCTCGCCGCCGACCGCGAGCATGACCGACTCGTCGCTGCGCGCGGCCACGCGCGCCTCGAGGAAGTTCATCTTCGGGCTGCCGATGAAGCCGGCGACGAAGCGGTTGACGGGGCGGTTGTACAGCGCCAGTGGCGGGCCGGCCTGCTCGACCCGGCCCTCGCGCAGCACGACGATGCGGTCGGCCATCGTCATGGCCTCGACCTGATCGTGCGTGACGTAGATCATCGTCGTGCCGAGGTCGGCGTGCAGCTTGGACAGCTCGACGCGCATCTGCACCCGCAGTTCCGCGTCCAGGTTCGACAGCGGCTCGTCGAACAGGAACAGCCGGGGCTGGCGCACGATCGCGCGGCCGATCGCCACGCGCTGGCGCTGCCCGCCCGACAGGGCCTTGGGCTTGCGCCCGAGGTAGTCCTCGATCTTCAGCAGCACGGCGGCGGAGCGCACCCGCTGATCGATCACCGCCTTGGGCTCACCGGCAGTCTGCAGGCCGAAGGCCATGTTGTCGTAGACCGTCATGTGCGGATACAGCGCGTAGGACTGGAACACCATCGCGATGCCGCGCTTGGCCGCGGGCGTCTCGTTCATGCGCTGGCCGTCCATGCGCAGCTCGCCGGCGCTGATCTCCTCCAGACCGGCGATCATGCGCAGCAGGGTCGACTTGCCGCAACCCGACGGACCGACGAAGACCACGAACTCGCCCCGCCCGATGTCCAGGTCCACCCCGTGGATCACCTGCTGGGCGCCGTAGCGCTTGACCACCTGGCGCAGCGTCAGTTCAGCGGCCATGGTGCACCAGCGCCTTCGGGAAGCCGCCCGCGGCGGGCTGCCAGTTCGCGTACTTCGGGTGGTCGCGGCGGATCGGCAGCGTGACGCACTGGCCGCTCGAGCCCGATTCGTAGATCGCGGTGATCAACTCCAGCGAGTAGCGCGCCTCGGCCAGCGACACAGGCGGGGGTGCGCCCGCGGTCAGCGCGGCGTGGATGCGCGCCAGCTGCCCGGTGAAGGACTCCGGTCCGGGCACGAAGTCGCTCAGGGCGCGCGCGATCGCGGCATCGACCGCGGCGCTCTTGCCGCTGAAGTGCCAGGGCTCCTCGCCCGGGCGGTAGGGGCTGCCGCTGCCGCCCTCGACGGTCATGTCGTCGAACACGAACTTCAGCCGCGAGGACTCGGTGGCCGCACCGAGCGTGGCCGAGAGCGCGGCCGGCGAGCCGTCGCCCATCTGCAGCACGATGGCCGCGCAGTCCTCGCCCTCGATGTCGTTCACGCGCGTGGCCAGGCGCGCGAAGACGCTGCGCACCGGCCCGAGCACGCAGGTCAGCATGTCGTGCGCGTGGATGGCCTGGGTCAGGCACACCCCGCCCATCTCGGTGGCCCAGCGGCCGCGCCAGGGCACGGCGTAGTAGTCGGCGTCGCGCCGCCAGTGTGTTTCCACGGTCGACAGCAGCGCGTGCCGCGCCAACCCCTTGGCGCGCAGGTGCAGCAGCTTCTGCAGGCCGTTGCCGAAGCGGTACTGGAACACCGGGAACAGGCGCGAGCGCGCTCCCGCCACCGCAGCCTCGAGCACGTCGGCCTCGGCCAGGGACCCGACGAGCGGCTTCTCGCACACCACGTGCTTGCCTGCGGCCAGCGCCTGCAGCGCCAGCGGCAGGTGGGTGTTCGGGGGCGTGCAAAGGTCGACGAGATCGATGTCGTCGCTGCACAGCAATTCGTCCAGGCGCAGCGTCCTGCGCGCGTCGCCCAGCAGCGCGCGCGGGTCGGCAGCCGTCCAGGATGGACCGCCGCCCTGCAGGCGCTCGGGGTCGCTGTCGCACACCCCCCTGACCTCGAACAAGGCGGGCAGGCTGCGGTAGGCCTCCAGGTGGTTGCGTCCCACGCCCAGGCCGACCACGGCCACCCTGACTCTGGAGCTCGTCATCGCTTGATCCCTGAGTGAGTCACGCTTTCGATGATGAGGCGCTGGAAGAAGAGGAAGAACAGGAACATCGGCAGCAGCGCCAGCACCGACATCGAGAACAGCTGGCCCCAGGCCGAGGTGCCGGTGGCGTCGATGAAGGAGCGAAGCGCCAGCGGCACCGTGTACAGCGACGAGTCGTTCAGGTACACCAGCGGGCCGAGGAAGTCGTTCCACGTCCACAGGAAGGAGAAGATGGCCGTCGTCGCGAGCACCGGCAGCGACAGCGGCAGCATGATCTTCCAGTAGATGCGCCAGGGTCCGCAGCCGTCGAGGACCGCCGCCTCGTCCAGCTCGCGCGGGATCGAGCGGAAGAACTGCACCATCAGGAAGATGAAGAAGGCGTCGGCCGCCAGGAACTTGGGCACCACCAGCGGCAGGAAGGTGTCGATCCAGCCGATGCGCTGGAACAGCACGTACTGCGGGATCAGCGTCACGTGGTAGGGCAGCATCAGCGTGCCCAGCATCAGCACGAACCAGAAGCGCTGTCCGCGGAACTTCAGGCGCGCGAAGGCATAGGCCGTGATCGAGCACGACAGCGTGTTGCCGATGACCACCAGCACCGCCACCAGCGTGGAGTTGGTGAAGAAGACGCCGAAGCCGTCCTGCAGCGCCGTCCAGCCCTGCACATAGTTGGCGACGTCGAAGGCGGGCGGCCAGATCGACAGGTCGCTGAAGATGATCGACTCGGGCTTGAACGACGAGGCCACCATCCACAGCAGCGGATAGAGCATCAGGAAGGTCGCGCACAGCAGCGCGCCGTGGATCAGCAGGGTCCTAGCGCGGATCATCTTCGTAGTGCACCCAGTACCTGGCGGTGAGGAAGCCCAGCGCGGTGAACAGGCCGATCACCAGCAGCAGCACCCAGGCCAGCGCCGAGGCGTAGCCCATGCGGAAGTACGAGAAGGCCTCCTGGTAGAGGTAGAGCGTGTAGAACAGCGTCGCGTCCACCGGCCCGCCCGTGCCACCCGAGACGATGTAGGCCGGCGTGAAGGCCTTGAAGCCCTCGATGACCTGCAGGATCACGTTGAAGAACAGCACCGGCGCGATCATCGGCAGCGTGATCTTGCGGAACTTGCGCCAGGCGCCGGCGCCGTCCATCGAGGCCGCCTCGTACAGGTCCTGCGGCACCTGGCGCAGGCCGGCCAGGAAGATGATCATCGGCGAGCCGAACTGCCACACCGCCAGCAGCACCAGCGTGGACAGCGCGGTGTCGGGATTGGAGATCCACGACGGGCCCTGCAGCCCGAAGGCCCACATCAGCACCTGGTTGACCAGCCCGTTGCCCTCGAACAGCTGCCGCCACAGCACCGCCACCGCCACCGAGCCGCCCAGCAGCGAGGGCACGTAGAACAGGGCGCGGTACAGGCCGCCGCCGCGGATGCCCTTGTCCAGCGCCATCGCCACCAGCAGCGCGAAGGTCAGCTTCAGCGGCACCTCGAACACCATGTAGGTGAAGGTGACCTTGAGCGCCTGCCGGAACCGCATGTCCGAGCCGAACATGTGGACGTAGTTGTCCAGGCCCACCCACCGTGGCGCGGTCAGCAGGTCGAAGCGGGTGAACGACAGGTACAGCGAGGCCAGCACCGGGCCGAGCGAGAAGGCGAGAAAGCCCACCAGCCAGGGCGCCAGGAAGGCGTAGCCGACGACATCGCGCCGCCAGGCGGCGCGACGGGCGTGCATGTTCATCGGGAGGGGGGCGTCAGCCGCGGGCCAGGATGCTCACGGATTCGTTGTGGAACTGGTTCGCCCCGTCCTTCACGGAGACCCTGCCGAAGGCGACCGAGTCGGCCACGCGGCGCAGCAGGTTCTCGATCTCGCCCGCCCCCTTGGGCGGCGGCGGCGGCAGGGGGATGGCCGAGCGCGTGACCTGGGCCATGTACTCGATCTGGCGCTTGCCCAATGCGTCGGCCTCGGGCAGCAGCACCGTCCGGGCGGCGGCGGAACAGGGCACGCCCCGCTCGATGCCGAGGATCTTCACGCCCTCGGGGTCGCTCACCATGTGGTTGATGAGCTTGGCGGCCTCCTCGGGCGCCCTCGACCGCGCGGAGACGCTCATCATCATCGCCGGCTTCACGTAGTGCCCCGAGCTGCCGCCGCGGTGGCGCGGGAAAACGCTGATCGCCAGCGGGTTGCGGTTCAGGTTCTGGAAGGCGACGAGCTGGTTGGAGTTGGCGAAGCTCATCGCCGCCAGGCCCCGCGTCAGCTCGAAGTCCTCGATCTTGCCGTTGCTGGAGGCACCCACGTCGGCCGGCGGCACCACACCGGCCTTGCGCAGCTTGTCCCAGTGGTCGAACCACGAAGCCACATCGTCGGCCGTGAAGCCGACCCGGCCCTCGGGCGAGTACAGCGTCTTCCCGCGCGAGTTCAGCCACTGCTCGAAACCCTGCTCCAAGCGGCTGTTGTCGCTGGCGCCCCAGACCTTGCCCGGGTTGAGCTTCGAGAGCTCTGCGGCGATGCGCGCGAAGTCGTCCCAGGTCCAGTCGGCGGCGAGTGTGGCACCGACCCGGGCGAGCATCGCGGTGTCGTAGACGACCGCCTTGGAGTTGCTGCCCAGGCTGACGCCGTACAGCTTGCCGTCGACCTTGCCGCCATTGCGGTCGTTGACGCTGAAGTCCGGCAGCGGCAGCAGCCGGTCCAGGGCGAGCAGCGTGTCACGGCGCGCATACTCGAAGAGGTAGCGGTAGTCCATCTGGATCAGGTCGGGCGGATTGCCGCCGGCCACCTGGGTGGCGAGCTTGGTCCAGTAGTCGCCCCAGCCCAGCGACTCCGCGGCGATCTGGATGTTGTTCGCCTTCGAGTAGGCTTCCAGAAGTGCCCGGGTACGTCGGTCGCGGTCGGGGTTGCCCCACCAGAAGCAGCGCAGGCGGTTGGACTGCGCGCGTGCGTTCGTCGCGGGCAGTGTCAGGCCGATGGCGATGGACGCGATGACGGCGCGTCGGCTCAGTGCGGTCATTTGGAGTCTCCTCGTCGGGGCTCGGATATGAGCCTGTTCGATACTGTCTGCCACACCGAGCACGATGTCCAATACCAAGATTTTCTGGGGACGATACCTTTTCGGTACGGAGCACAGGCCGTGGACTTGCGCCAGCTGAGTTACTTCGTCGCTGTGGCGGAAGAGGGGCACCTCGGGCGCGCTGCGCAACGCCTGTGCATGTCGCAGCCGCCCCTGACACGCCACATCAAGGCCATGGAGACCGGACTGGGCGTGCTGCTCTTCGAGCGCACGCCACGTGGCATGCGGCTGACCGAGGCGGGCGAGGCCCTGCTGAGGGATGCGCGTGAGATCCTGCGGATGTTGCATGGCGCAGCCGATCGCGCACAGCGTGTGGGCACCGGGCAGCGCGGGCGGCTGGACATCGGGTTGTACGGCTCGGCGACCTTCGGCGTCGTGCCCAGGGTGCTGGCCCGTTTCGCGGAGGAACACCCCGAGGTGGACCTGACCCTGCACTATGCGCAGACCCCGGCGCAGGTGCAGGCGCTGCGTCAGGGCCGCGTGCAGATCTTCTTCGAGCGCATGCTGCCCAAGGATCCTGACATACAGGCCGAACTCGTCGCGCGTGAGCCCCTGGCGGTCGCGGTCAACCAGCGCCACCGGCTGGCTCGGCAGAAGACGGTCGACGTCGCCGAACTACGTGACGAGACCCTTCGCATCGGGACCTCTCCGAACGCGGCGTCGACCGTGGTGGAGCTTTGTCGGCGCCACGGCTTCGAGCCGCATTTCGCGCCTGCGGACAGCGACGTCATCATGACGACACTGCTGACGACCATCGGGACCGACGTGGCGCTGGTGCCGTGGTCCATCACCCACGTGCAATTCCCAGGCATCGTTTACCTGCCGCTGTGCCGGCACAGCAGCGCCAGCATGGATCTGTATTGCTTCCACCTGCGCCAGGAGCGGTCCCCGCTGCTGGCCGCCATGCTCGAGACGATCAGGACGATGCGGCTGGACCACCGCGTTGCCACCAAGCGCGCCTGACCGACCTCGGTCTTGGCCGCCGGGGATGCATCCTGCGCCGGGCGAGGGTTTGTGCCCGCGCGTCCAGGCGGCTCTGTCAGGACAGTGATGCGCTGACGTGCGGATCGCACGCTCACCGACACGGGCTCGTGATGACATCTTCCTTAAGATCCGCGCCCATGCCCCTGCACCCCGACGCCCTCGAAGCCATCCGCCGCGCGGGCGATCTGCCGGCCGGCCTGCCCTTGGCCGAACTGCGCCAGGTCTACGAGACGCAGCGCATGCCGCTGTTGCCCCCGCCGCTGCCGGTCGCCTCGGTGGAAGAGCGGGTGATCCCTAGCCGGGGTGGCGGGCTGGCGGTGCGGGTCTACCGCCCCCTGGCGCAGGCCGAGGGCGCGCCGCTGATGGTGTTCTTCCATGGCGGCGGGTGGATGCTGGCCAGCCTGCGCAGTTATGACACACCCTGCCGGCGGCTCGCCGCCAAGGCGGGATGCGTCGTGGTGTCGGTGGGCTACCGACTGGCCCCTGAGCATCGCTTTCCAGCGGCAGTCGAGGACGCCTGGGACGCCTGCGTCTGGTCCGCGGCGCATGCAGGCGCGCTCGGCGCTTCGCCCGATCGTCTGGTGCTGTGCGGCGACAGCGCGGGTGGCAACCTGGCCGCCGTGGTGGCGCAGCTGTCCCTGGACGAGGCGAGCGTGCGCCCGGCCCTGCAGGTGCTGATCTATCCCAGCACCGACATGACGCGCCACTGGCCGTCCTTCGAGCGCAATGCGCGGGGCTACATGCTGACGACGGCGGCGCTGCGCCTATTCTTCGACGCTTACGTGCCCGACCCGGCCGACCGACACGACTCGCGGGCCTCGCCGATGTGCCGCGCCGACGTGCGCGGGCTGGCGCCGGCGCTCATCGTCTCGGCGGAGTTCGACCCGCTGGTCGACGAGAACGCGGCCTACGCCGCCAAGCTCGCGCAGGCTGGCGTGCCGGTGCGGCACGAGATCTTCGCCGGGATGCTGCACCCCTTCTTCACCCTGGGCGGCGTCATCGCCGACACCGCCCGGCTGGAGGACCTGGTGGCCTCGGCGGTGCAGGCCTGCGGGCTTGAGGCTGCGCCTCAGTCGAAGGCGTAGCGCCCTTCGGCCACCAGCGTCGACAGCGGATGGCGCGCGTTGGGCTGCTCGCGCGCACGCTGCTCGTCGGTCAGCACGGCCGCATCGCCGCGGCGGCCGATGGCGATGACGGCGTGCACGGCGCAGTCGGCCGGGATGCCCAGATTTGCGCGCGCACGGTCGCGGTCGAAGCCGCCGATGGCGTGGGTCTGCCAGCCGCTGAGGTGGGCCTGGAAGGCCAGGCTGGCCCAGGCAGCGCCGGTGTCGAAGGCGTGTGCACCCAGGGCGGCCGCCTCGGTCTTGCCCGGAGGCACCCACTGCGTGCGCGAGACCACCAGCACCAGCGCCGATGCGCGCTGCGCCCACGACTGGTTGATGGGGTTCAGGGTCTCGAACAGCGGCCCCCAGGCGGGGGTGTCGCGCCGCGCCCAGATGAAGCGCCATGGCTGGGAGTTGAACGATGACGGTGCCCAGCGCGCGGCCTCCAACAGTGTCATCAGCGTGGCTTCGGGGATGGGCTCGCCGGTCAGGGCGCGCGGCGACCACCGATCGGTGAACATCGGGTTGATCGGGTGGTCGGGCTGTCGGTTGTGGGTGCTCATGGCAGTGGGTGCGGCGTGTGGGCGCGCCGGGCAGGCCAGAGCCTGAGGCGCAAGGGGCCGGGATCCTACCCCGCGAGGGTCCGGACTGTCTTCAACGCCCGGTGAACACCGGCTTGCGCTTTTCGTTGAACGCGGCTACGCCCTCGCGGCGGTCGTCGGTGTCGACGAGGTGGTTGTAGGCCTCGACCTCGAAGCGGAAGGCGGTGCGCAACTCCATCTGGCCGCCGTAGCGCACCGACTTCTTGATCTGCCGCACCGCCAGCGGCGCGTTGTCGGCGATCTGCCGTGCCGTCTCCAGCGCCCGGGGCAGCGCCTCCTCCGGCGCGTGCACCGCGTTGACCAGACCCCACTCCAGCGCCTGTGCGGCGTCGAAGGCGCGGCCGGTGAGCAGCAACTCCTTCGCCCGGCGCTCGCCCAGGGCGCGCGGCAGCGTCTGCGTGCCGCCCATGCCCGGCATGATGCCCAGCGTCACCTCGGTGAAGGCGAAACGGGCGGCGGCGCTGGCGTAGGCGAAGTCGCAGCACAGCATCAGTTCCACGCCGCCGCCGTAGGCATGGCCGTTGACCGCGCCCACCAGGGGCAGCGGCAGGTCGACCATCGCCCAGTAGGCGCGCTCGAACAACTCGTGCTGGTGCTGCCATTGCGCGCGGTCCATGCCGCGGCGCTCCTTCAGGTCGGCGCCGCTGCAGAAGATGCGCCCACCCGCGCCGGTCAGCACCACGCAGCGCAGCGCGCCGGGCTCGGCCGTCAGCCGCGTCCAGAGATCCAGCAGTTCCTGCCCCATGCGCGTGCTGATCGCGTTGCCCACCTCGGGCCGGTTCAGCGTCACCACCAGGATGTGCGGGCCGTCCTGGCTGAGTTGCAGGGTCTCGAAGGTGGGCAGTTCGTGGTGCATGGCGTGTGTGTAGGGGGGCATCCTGTGCCGGCGGACGCGGCTCTGCGGCCCTCCGCCTCCTCGTCCAGGAGAAAACGCCGAGCCGCCCCAGGTTTTCTCGCGCCCCAGCGTGTCGAGTAGGGGGCTGGGACGGGCAACGCCCGGCCCGTGGGGGTGCTTTCAGTAGGACTTCGGCATCCCCAGCACGTGCTCGCCGATGTAGGACAGGATCAGGTTGGTCGACACCGGCGCCACTTGGTACAGCCGCGTCTCGCGGAACTTGCGCTCCACATCGTACTCGGCGGCGAAACCGAAGCCGCCGTGGGTCTGCAGGCAGACATTGGCCGCTTCCCATGAGGCGTCGGCGGCGAGCAGCTTGCTCATGTTGGCCTGCGCGCCGCAGGGCTGGCCGGCGTCGAACCGCCGCGCCGCCTCGTCGCGCATCAGGCTCGCGGCCTCGACGTTGACGTGGGCGCGCGCGATCGGGAACTGCACGCCCTGGTTGTGCGCGATCGACCGGCCGAAGACCTCGCGCTGCACCGCGTAGTCGCGCGCCTTGGCGACGAACCAGTGCCCGTCGCCGATGCATTCGGCGGCGATCAGGATACGTTCGGCGTTCAGGCCGTCCATGATCACCTTCAGGCCCTGGCCTTCCTCGCCCACGCGCAGGTCCGCCGGGATCTCCAGCCCGTCGATGAAGAGCTCGTTCGTCTCGTGGTTGACCATGTTGCGGATGGGCTTGACGGTGATGCTGCGGCCCACCGCCTCGCGCAGGTCGACGAGAAAGACCGACAGGCCCTCGCTGCGGCGCCGCACCTCGGCCAGCGGTGTGGTGCGCGCCAGCAGCAGCATCCAGTCCGAGTGCTGTACGCGCGAGGTCCAGACCTTCTGTCCGTGGACGACGTAACGGTCGCCGCGGCGCACCGCGGTGGTCTGCAGCCGGGTCGTGTCGGAGCCGGCCCCGGGTTCGGTCACGGCCATCGACTGCAGGCGCAACTCGCCCGCGGCGATCCGGGGCAGCAGGGCCTGCTTCTGGGCCTCGGTGCCGTGGCGTACCACCGCACCCATGGCGTACATCTGGCCGTGGCAGGCGCCGGCGTTGCCGCCCGCCCGGTTGATCTCCTCCATGATGACGCAGGCCTCGGTCAGGCTCAGGCCGGCGCCACCGTAGGCTTCGGGGATCAGCGCCGACAGCCAGCCGGCGCGCGTCAGCGCCTCGACGAAAGCCTCGGGGTAGGCGCGGGCCTCGTCGACGGCCTGCCAGTAGCGGCTGTCGAAGGGCGCGACGGCCGCGCGCACGCCGTCGCGCAGTGCTTCATGGCGGTCGGGTGGGGTCATGAGGTGGGCGAGCTGGGTGTGACAGGGGTGGCGTGTGCGGCCTTCGGTGCAAGGGGCGGGGCGGGAAGCGACCGGTGCGCCGTCCGGTATTGAAGCAGACCCGCCGTGTCCCGTCTGCCAGAATCAGGGGGTGAGTTCTCATCGTCTCGCCAGGGCAGAGCGATGGCGGGATCTGCGGCGTTGGCCAGGAAACCGTTCGGGCTGAGCCTGTCGAAGCCCTGCGCGCACTTCGACAGGCTCAGTGCGAACGGGTGAACGCGGTAACAACGTCTTCTTGTAAGCCTCCCATCCCCCGCGCGCGGGGCAAGGCGCTCATGAAAAAACAAGGACTTGCGTTTGTGTTTCTTGTGTGTCCCGATTGATGAATCCCACCATCCCCCCCGCGCTGGCCCGCTTTCTCGTCACCGACCGCGTCGCCGTGGTCACGGGCGCGGCGCACGGCATCGGCCTGGCGGCCGCGCAGGCCCTGCACGATGCCGGCGCGAGCGTGTGGCTGCTGGACCGTGACCTGCCCGCAGCGCAGGCAGCCGCGGCGGCGCTCGGGCGGGCGCAGGCGCTGCACGTCGACGTGGCCGACCCGGCGTCGGTGGACCTCGCCTTCGCCACGATCGCGCGGGAGGCCGGCCGGGTGGACATCCTGGTGGCCAATGCCGGGGCGTCGATCCGGCGGCCAGCGCTGGAGTTGTCGCTGCAGGACTGGAACCAGGTGCTGGCCGTCAACCTCACCGGCAGCTTCCTGTGCGCGCGCGCCGCCGCGGCGCTGATGCCGCCCGAGGGCGGCGCGATCGTCGCCACCACCTCGGTGATGGGCCTGTCCGGTGGCGGCCCCTACCCGAACCCGGCCTACCACGCGACCAAGGGCGCGCTCGTCAACCTGACGCGCTCGCTGGCGGTGGAGTGGGCATCGCGCGGCATCCGCGTCAACGCGGTGGCGCCGACCTGGACGCGCACGGCCTTCATCGGCGCGCTCGGCCCGCAGACGATCGAGCGCATCGAGGCGCTGATGCCGATGCGCCGCCTGGCCGAGCCCGAGGAGGTGGCCAGCGCCATCCTCTACCTTTCCAGCCCGGCCGCCTCCATGGTGACCGGCCACGTGCTGGCGGTGGATGGCGGCTTCCTCGCGCAGTAGGGGCTCCGCCTGACGGTGTGGCGATCGTCCGGGCGCCGGCTGGGGACCGCTTCCCAGGCGTGCGCAACAGTGCCTCAACCCTTCAACCGCGCCCGGTATGCGCGGATGCGCTGCACCAGTCCTGGCACGGCCGCCGACCGCACCAGTGCGGCGAGGTCGGCGTCGCGGTGATCCGCACGGCTGGCCGTACGCAGCGCGGCGGCGGTGGCGGGATCGGTCTTCGGGAGCGTGAGATCGGCCAGCGCCTGCGCGGCGCCGTCCTCGTCGGCCACCACCTGCTGCACCAGCCCGGCGGCCAGCGCAGCCGCTGCGTCCCACTGCCCGCCGCCGATCGTGATCGCCCGGGCGGCGTCGGCGCCCACGCGCTCGGCCAGGCGGCGGGTGCCCAGCACGATGCCGAACTGCGCCCCGGGGAAGCGGAAGCTGGCGTCGGCGCGCGCCAGACGCACTTCGCAGGCCGCGAACAGGTCGGCGCCTGCCCCCCAGGTCTGGCCTTGCGCCACCGCCACCGTGCGCAGGGGCGCATGCCACAGGGTGGCCAGCAGGGTCTCGATGCGCACCAGGCGCTGCAGCAGGTCGCCGTCGCGGCGGTCGTCCAGGTCCGACAGGTCGAGCCCGGTGCAGAAGTGGCGACCTTCACCACGCAGCACCAGGGTGTGGACGGCGCGGTCGGCGCAGGCGGCGTGCACCGCGTCGATCAGGGCCTCGACGAGGTCGGGGCCCAGCGCATTGCCACGCTCAGCGCGGCCCAGCGTCAGCGTGGTGACGCTGTCGGCGTGCGTGCGGCTCAGCACGCCGGCACGCTGTCGTAGCCCGAGACGAACTCGACGATGCGGCCGTGTTCATCCAGGCGGTGGCGCCGCACCTGTCCGATGTCGGCGCCATAGACGTGGATGCTGATCGACAGGCCGTCGTCGCGGGCGCTGCTGACGCGGTGCCAGTCGCCCACTGTCGGCGAGACCGCGTCGACGTCGCCGGGCTGCATCACGTGGGCGGCACCCGACAGGTGCGGGATGCCGCCATCGACTGCGCATTCCTCGCAGCGCTCGGCCCCGCGCATCACCCCGACCAGACCCCACACGGTGTGGTCGTGCACCGGCGTGCGGTGCCCCGGGCCCCAGACGAAACTGACGACCGAAAAGCGCGCTTGCGGATCGCGGTGCAGCAGGTGCTGCGCGTAGCGGTCCTCACGTGCGGCGGCGGCACGCGCGGGCAGCCAGTCGTCATGCTGCACCAGATCGGCCAGCAGCGCGCGGCCTTCGCGCAGCACGGTGGGCTCATCGCCATGGCGGTCCACCAGGGACGTCATGGCCTCGACGAACGCTTGGAATCGGTTCATGGCTTTGCCTTCCTGTGACATCGCGACCACTTTCACTGACAAGCTGTGGGCCGCTCAAGGGCGGCGGTGCGGTGGCGTGCGCGCGCATGTCCTGCGGGGAGGGTTCGACGACCTCGCCGAGGATGGGCACGCCTGGCCTTCGGGTGACCGTGCGGTGGACGGCTTCCCGGCGTTCACCGTGGTGTCCATCCAGCAGCGTCGCGCAGCGCCGGCCCGTGCTCGTCCAACGCCGGCGGACGGGTGTCCACGGGCACGGGCAGGCCGTCCAGGCGCAGCGGGCAACCCACGGTCCGTGTGGCGTGACCGCCGGGCAGCACCTGCGGCTGCACCAGTTGCAGATGTGTTGCCTGCGGGTCGGCCAGCGCCTCGCGGTAGCCGTTGATCGGGGCGTGCGGCACGCCAGCCGCCGCGAAGGCGGACAACCAGTCGGCCACGTCCCGTGTGGCGAAGTGCGGGTCCAGCAGCGCCTTCAACTCGCGCTGGTGGCGCGCGCGCAACGTCGGCGTGAGGAAGCGCTCGTCGTCCAGCAGCTCGGGCACGCCCACGGTCTCGCACACGGCGGCCCACAGGCGGTTGTTGCCCGCCGCGATGGCGAAGTGGCCGTCGCGCGCCGCATAGGCCTGGTAGGGCGCGTTGCGTGGGTGCGCCGAGCCCAGCGGCGCCGGGTTGCGCCCGGTGCCGAAGAACTCGCTGGTCTGCAGCGCGGCGATGGCCAGCGTGGCGCCGAACATCGGCACATCGATGTGGCCGCCCGGCCCCCCGGCGCGCACCCGCGCCAGCAGCGCCGCGATCGCATAGGCCGCGTACAGGCCGCTGGCGAAGTCGGCGATCGGCACGCCTGCCTTGACCGGTGCGCCACCGGGCTCGCCGGTCACGCTCATGACGCCGGCGGCCGCCTGGATGGTCAGGTCGAAGCCGCCTTCGCCGCCACGCGGGCCGTCCTGGCCGTAGGCCGAGATCGAGCAGTACACCGCCTGGGGCCGGCGCGCGGCCAGCGACGCGGGGCCCAGGCCCAGCCGCTGCATCACGCCGGGGCGGTTGTTCTCGACGATGACGTCGGCCTCGTCGGCCAGGCGCAGCGCCAGCGCGTGATCGGCCGGCTGCTTCAGGTCGAGCGCGATGGATCGCTTGCCGCGGTTCAGGCTGGCGAAGTTCTCGCTGTAGCCTTGGCTCAGCGGCGGCCAGGCGCGCAGCGCGTCGCCCTCCGGCGGCTCGACCTTGATCACGTCGGCGCCGAAGTCGGCCAGCAGCAGGCCGCAGAAGGGGCCCGCGGCGACCTGGCAGAACTCCAGCACGCGCACGCCGGCCAGGGGCTTCAGGGGGCTTGCATCAGACATGCGCCTGATTTTCCACGCGCCCGCGCCCGGGCGCCGGACAGGACCGGCCCGGATGCACCCTGCCGAGGCGGTCGTCGAGGGGCGCGGCGCGCCGGCACCGTATCGGCTTCACCGCGGCGGATCGACATCGGCGCCCCACATTCGCTGCCACAACCAGCGCAGGGCCGCCTCGATGTCGATGTCGTCGCGCCCGCCGACCTGTGCCGGGGCGATGGGCTCGGGCGGGCTGGCGCGTCGCGCCACCGCGAAGGAGAAGACGTAGGACGGCTCCTGGCCCATGCGCAGGTCGGTGATGCGCACGACGCCTTCGCGCTCGTCGACGCGGAAGAAGCCCTGGCTGAAAGCGGCGATGCGCGCCACCGCGTCGACCTCGCGCAGTGCTTCGTACAGCGCGCGGTCGCGGGGGAAGGTGGCATAGCGGATCGGGCGTCCGCCGTCCAGCAGCGAGTAGAAGCCCTCGTCGTAGCCGTCGGGCCGCATCAGCACCACCCGCCACAGCACGGTGTTGAAGGCGGTGGGCGTGACGAGCACGCGCTCCACCGGTGCGGCCTGACGGTCGGCGGCGAGTTGCGCGCGCACCACGCCTTCGACGTGCTGCTGGGCCAGCACGCTCCAGCCGAGGTAGAGCGTCGAAAGGGCCAGCGTGGCGCCGTTCCAGCGTCGTCGCCCCTCGCCGCGCACCACCATCGTCGCCAGCAGGCCGCCCAGCAGGGGCAGCGTGTACAGTGGATCGATGATGAAGACGCTGCCCAGCGCGTAGGGCCGGTTCGAGAAGGGCAGGGCCAGTTGTGTCCCGTAGACGGTCATGGCATCCAGCAGCGCGTGCGTGACGAACACCAGCCACACCGCCAGCCACCAGCGCGGGAAACGGTCGCGCCAGCGGTCCCCACGGGCGCTGATCACCCCCAGACCGGCCGGCGCGACGTCCGCTCCCCGGCGGTTCGTCGCCGCGATGCCGGCCGCCACCACGGGCGCGGCCAGCGTCTGCCAGAACAGCGCGTGGGTCTCGGCGCGGTGCAGCACCATGTTGAGCACCGGGTTGCCGTGGTCGATCAGCGCGTCCAGGTCGGGCAGCGTGCCGCACACGCCGCCCCAGAGGGCAGCCTTCCACACCGCAGTGCGTCGTCCCATCACGGCGACACCGACGGCGGCGCCCAGGGTCAGTTGGGTCAGGGAATCCATGGGCCGCGAGGATAGCGAAGACGGTGGTGGCAGGCGGGGGCAGGGCTTGTGAGCGCCGCCGAGCACGATCTCGTTGTGCAGCGCCCCGAAGGCCTGTACTGCCCGGCCGGCGACTTCCACATCGACCCCTGGCGCCCGGTGGACCGTGCGGTCATCACCCACGCCCACGCCGACCACGCCCGGCGCGGCCATGCGGCCTACCTGTGCAGCGCGCGCGGGGCGGGGGTGCTGCGCGCGCGGCTGGGGGACATCACGCTGCAGACGCTGGCTTACGGTGAGCGCCTGCGCATCGGCCGGGCCTGGGTCAGCCTGCACCCGGCCGGCCATGTGCTGGGCTCGGCGCAGGTGCGCATCGAGGTCGACGGGGAGGTCTGGGTCGCCTCGGGCGACTACTTCTGCACCGGCGCCGAGGCCACGCCGATGGTCGGCACCGTGACGGCCGCGCCCGAGCCCTTCGAGCCGTTCGAGCCGGTGCGCTGCCACACCTTCATCACCGAGAGCACCTTCGGCTTGCCGGTCTACCGCTGGCGCGCGCCGCGGGACGTGTTCACGGAGATCGACCGTTGGTGGGCGGGCAATGCCGCCGCCGGCCGCGCCAGCCTGCTGCTGGCCTACAGCTTCGGCAAGGCGCAGCGGCTGCTCGCCGGCGTGGACCCGTCGATCGGCCCCATCGTCGTGCACGGCGCGGTGGAGCCGCTGAACCGGGCCTACCGCGCCGAAGGCGTGGCGCTGCCGACCACGCTGCGGCTGGAGGAGGTCGCCGACAAGACGCTGCTGGCGCGTGCGCTGGTGATCGCCCCACCCGCGGTGCGCGGCAGCGCCTGGGCCCGGCGCCTGGGCGACTGCAGCGACGCCTTCGCCAGCGGCTGGATGCAGTTGCGCGGCATGCGCCGCCGCCAGGGCCTGGACCGCGGCTTCGTGCTCAGCGACCATGCCGACTGGCCGGGCCTGCAGCGTGCGATTGCGGCCACCGGCGCCGGCCGGGTGATCGTCACCCACGGCTACGAGGCGGTGATGGTGCGCTGGCTGCAGCAGCATGGCTTGGAGGCGGGCAGCTTCCGCACCGAGTACGGGGACGAGACGGTCGATGCTGCAGAGGCCGTCGCCGCGGCGACGCCGACGCCGGTTGACGCGATTGAAGCCAACGAAGCCCCTGATGTGACCGAAGGAACCCACGCGTCCGACGCCAACCACGCCACCGACGCCAACGCTGACGCCTCTGACGCGACCGACGCGCCCGGCTGATCGCTTGCGCACCGGCAAGCCCGGCGCTGCGCCGGCTGCCCAGAATCCGCCCCGGTGCCCGTGGCCGCCCACGCCGGTCTCGGCCCGGCCCATGCCCGAGACCGACCCGCCCCGCTCAGAACCCGAAGGCCCTGCAACCGGCGCGGTGGTGTTCCGTGCCCGCGGCCTGCGCAAGACCTACCGCACCGGCGAGGTCGAGGTGGTGGCCCTGCGCGAGGTCTCGCTCGACATCGGTCGCGGCGAGTTCCTGGTGCTGCTGGGCCCTTCCGGCAGCGGCAAGAGCACGCTGCTGAACATCCTGGGTGGGCTGGACGTGCCCACCGAGGGCGAGGTCTGGTTCGCCGACCACCGGCTGGACGGCGCAGGCGAGGCGGCGCTGACGCGCTACCGGCGCGAGCACGTCGGCTTCGTCTTCCAGTTCTACAACCTGATTCCCAGCCTGACGGTGCGCGAGAACGTGGCGCTGGTGACCGACATCGCCGAGCATCCGATGGACATCGACGAGGCGCTGGCGCTGGTGGACCTGACGCCGCGCCGCCACCACTTCCCCGCGCAGCTGTCCGGCGGCGAGCAGCAGCGCGTGGCGATCGCGCGCGCCATCGTCAAGCGCCCCGACGTGTTGCTGTGCGACGAGCCCACCGGGGCGCTGGACTACGCCACCGGCAAGCGCGTGCTCGATGTGATCGCGCGCATCAACGTCGAATTCGGCACGACCGCGGTCGTGATCACGCACAACGCCGCGATCGCCGGCATGGCTGACCGCGTCATCCATCTCGGGGACGGGCGCATCCAGCGCATCGAGCGCCATGCGCAGCGCGTGTCGGCGGCGGAGATCTCGTGGTGAAGAGGGCTGCCGCCCAGGCGCGATCGGTGCGTCCGCCGCAAGCCGGTCGACGGCTGCGAGCCCAGCGCGTGGACGCGGGAGTCTCCTGCGCGCGGGCCTGCCCATGAAAGCCCTGAATCGCAAGCTGCTGCGCGACCTGCGGCTGCTGTGGAGCCAGGCGCTGACGATCGCGCTCGTGGTCGCCAGTGGCGTGGGGGGCTTCCTGACCACGCTGTCGGCGGTCGACTCGCTGGCTCGCGCGCGCGACGACTTCTACGCGCAGGGGCGCTTCGCCGACGTGTTCGCCGGCGTGCGGCGCGCGCCACTGTCGCTGCAGCCGGCCTTGCAGGCACTCCCAGGCGTGGCCGATGTCCAGCTCACGGTGGAGCGCCCGGTGCGGCTGCGCCTGCCCGATCGGCCCGACCCCTTGCTGGGCCAGTTGATCGGTGTCGACGCGCGCGAGCCGCGCCGGCTGAACGCGGTGTTCCGGCGCGAAGGCGGCGACGTGGTCGAGGTCGGCTCACCCGGGCCGGTGCGGTCCGACGGTGCGATCCCGGCCTGGGTCTCGGAGACCTTCGCCCAGGTCCACGGCCTGCAGCCGGGCGACCGCCTGCAGGCCGTGATCAACGGCAAGCAGCGCGATCTGGTTCTGCGCGCCGCCGCGCTGTCGCCCGAATACATCTTCGCCGGGCTGTTCGGCATGCCCGATCCGCGTGGCTTCGGCGTGTTCTGGGTCGATGCCGAGGTGCTTGCGGCGGCCTGGGACCTGGAGGGTGCCTTCACCCGGGTCGCGCTGCGGCTGGCGCCGGGCGCCGCGCCGCAGCCGGTGATCGAGGCGCTCGAGCCGCTGCTGGCGCGTCACGGCGGGCGCGAGGCGCACGGCCGCGAACACCAGCCCTCGCACCAGATGCTCGACAACGAGATCGCCGAGCAGCGGCTGATCGGCACGGTGCTGCCGGCCATCTTCCTCGGCGTGGCCGCGTTCCTGTTGAACGTCGTCGTCTCGCGCCTGGTGGCCACGCAGCGCGAGCAGATCGCGGCGCTGAAGGCCCTGGGCTACCCCGACCGCGCCATCGCCGCGCACTACCTCGCGCTGGTGCTGGCCATCGTCGCGGTCGGCTTCGTGCTGGGTCTGGGCCTGGGCAAGGTGCTCGGGCAGATGCTGACGGGGCTGTACGCCGAGTTCTTCCGCTTCCCGAGCTTCACGCACGCCCTGCCGCCTCGGCTGGTGGCGTGGGTGGCGTTGGTCACGCTCGCGACCGCGGTGCTGGGCACGCTGAACGCGATCGCGGCGACGGTGAAGCTGCCGCCGGCCGAGGCGATGCGTCCGCCGTCGCCGGCGCGCTATCGCCGCACCTGGGTGGAGCGGCTGGGCCTGGCCCGGCTGCCCACCGCGCTGCGCATGATCCTGCGCAACGTCGAGCGCCGGCCCTGGCGCACCGGTCTGGCCACGGCCGGCGTGGCCGCATCGGTGGCCATCGTCGTGCTCGGCCACTTCTTCCGCGACGCCATCGACTACATCGTCGAGTCGCAGTTCAACGTCGCGATGCGGGCCGACGTGCAGTTGTGGATGCTCGAGACGACGGTCGACGGCGCGGCGCTGGCGCTGGCGCGCGCCCCGGGCGTCGTGCGCGTCGAGGCCATCCGTCAGGTCGCGGTGCGGCTGGTGCATGGCCACCGGCGCGAGCGCACGACCATCCGCGGGCTGGACGAGGACGCGCAGCTCAACCTTGTGGTCGATGCCTGGGGTCAGGCCGTTCGTCCGTCCGGCAACGGACTTGTGCTGACCGACCGCCTGGCCGACAAGCTCGGCCTGCGCGTGGGCGACACGGTGCAGGTGGAACTTCTGGAGGGCCGGCCACGCACGCTGACGCTGACCGTGGACGCCACGGTGCGCGAGCTGATGGGCCTGAACGCGGCGATGGCGCGACCGGCGCTCAACCGCGTACTGGGCGAGGGCCCGTTGGCCAGCGGCTTCTCGCTGGCGGTCGAGCGTGGGCGCGAGGACGCGCTGATCGAGGCCACGCGCGCCATGCCCCGCGTGGCCGGCGCCTTCAGCAAGGCCACGCTGCTGCGCAACATGGAGCAGATCAGCGCGCGCAACATCCGCATCATGAGCACGGTGATGACGGCCTTCGCCGCGGTGATCGCGGTGGGTGTGGTCTACAACAACGCGCGCATCGCGCTGGCCGAGCGCACCTGGGAGCTGGCCTCGCTGCGCGTGCTCGGCTTCACGCGGGCCGAGGTGTCGGCGCTGTTGCTGGGGGAACTGGCGCTGGTGGTCGCCGTCGCGCTGCCGCTGGGCATGGTGCTGGGCTGGGGCCTGGTGCACGCGATCGCGGCGCTGCTGGTCAGCGACCAGTTCCATTTCCCGGTGGTGATCCTGCCGCGCACCTACGCCTGGGCGGCGCTGTGCGTGGCCGCGGCCGGGCTGGGCAGCGCGCTTGTGGTGCGACGGCGCATCGACCGGCTGGACCTGGTGGCCGCGCTGAAGACGAGGGAGTGAGCCATGAAACGCAGCACCTGGGCGCTGGCTGCCACCGCATCGGTGGCCGTGGCGGCGCTGCTGGCCTGGGCCTTTGCCCCGCGGCCGGTGCCGGTGTCGGTGGCGCGGGTGACCGTGGCCGACTTCGAGACCGCCATCGAGGAGGAGGGCCGCACGCGCGTGCGCGAGCGCCACGTCGTGGCCGCGCCCCTGTCCGGCCGCCTGCGCCGCATCGCGCTGCAGGAGGGCGACGCGGTCGAGGCCGGTGCCGTGCTGGCGGTCATCGACGCCCAGCCGGCGCCCTTGCAGGATGCGCGGGCCCTGCGCGAGGCGCGCGCCCGGGTGGCCGTGGCCCAGGCCGCCTGGCGCCTGGCGGGCACCCAGGTCGAGGCCGCGCAGGTGGCCGTGGCGCAGGCCGACAACGCGGCGCGGCGCAGCGCGCGGCTGCGGCAGGACGGCTTCGTCTCAGCGGCGCAGGCCGATGCCGACCGGCTGGCCGGACTCGCGGCGCAGCGCGCGCTGCAAGCCGCGCGCGACGCTGAGCGTGTGGCGCGCCAGGAGCTGGACCAGGCCCGTGCGGGCCTCGCGCCCGGCGGCGCCGGCAGCGCCGAGGGCGGTGCTGTCGAGGTGCGCGCCCCGGTCGCCGGGCAGGTGCTGCGGCTGATCGCCTCGAGCCAGACCCCGGTGGCTGCCGGCGCGCCGCTGCTGGAGCTGGGCGACCTGTCGCGCCTGGAAGTGGTGGCCGAGTTCCTGACCGCCGATGCCGCACGGGTGCGGGCAGGGGCGCCGGCGCGCGTGGAGGATGGGGGCGGCACAGGCGTGCTGGACGGTCGCGTGCGCCGCGTCGAACCGGCGGCCTACACCAAGGTCTCTGCGCTGGGCGTGGAGGAGCAGCGCGTGGAGGTGCTGATCGACCTGCAGGCCGACCCGACCGACGCCTCGCGTCCGCTGCCGGTGCTGGGTGACGGTTGGCGTGTGCGCGTGCGCCTGCCGACCTTGCAGGTGACGCAGGCGCTGACGGTGCCGGTCAGCGCGGTCTTCCCCTGGCCGCAGGACGCACCGCCCTGGGCCCTGGTCCCGTCGACAGACGCGGTACGTGCGCCGACCGGCGGTGCCCCCGGGACCGGGCCGACCAGCTCGCCAGTCGCGGCGGTGACCGGTGCCGCGGCCGCTGGACCTGCGGTCGCAGGCGACGAGGCCCGTCGGATGGGTGTCTTCGTCGTCGAATCGGGCCGCGCTCGACTGCGCGCCGTGCACGTGGGCGCACGCAACGGCACGCTGGCCTGGGTCCGCGCCGGGCTGGACGTCGGCGACACGGTGGTGGTCTACCCGTCGTCAACCGTGGCCGACGGGGTCCGCGTGACCGTGCGCGAGGGCGTCTGAGAGCACCCCCAAGGGCCGGGCGTTGCCCGGCCCGGCCCCCCGCGGGGGCGCAAGAAAACTTGGGGCGGCCCGGCGTTTTCTTGTAAGCCTGAGCGCTCGGACGGTCGCCGCCCTCGGTGCGTCCGCCGCCGGTCGTCAGTACGTCCGCCCGCCGCGGTACTGCGCGTGCTGGCGGCGCTGAAGGGGCGCCGCCTTGGCCAGCGCCGCGAAGGAGCTGCCGGCATGGGCATGCGAGATCGCCAGCCCCAGCGCGTCGGCGGCGTCCTTGCCCGGTGGCGCGGCCAGGTCGAGCAGCCGGCGCACCATCTCCTGGATCTGTGTCTTGCTCGCCAGCCCGTGGCCGACCACCGCCTTCTTCATCTGCAGTGCGGTGTATTCCGCCACCGGCAGGTCGCGCGAGACCAGCGCTGCCAGCGCCGCGCCGCGCGCCTGCCCGAGCAGCAGCGTGCTCTGCGGGTTGACGTTGACGAAGACGATCTCGACGGCGGCGCAGTGCGGCGCATACCGCTCGGCCACCTCGCGCACGCCGTCGAAAATCAGCTTCAGCCGCGCCGGCAGGTCGCCACGCGCGGCCTCCAGCGTGCTGATCGTGCCGCTGGCCACGTAGCGCAGGCGCGCGCCCTCGGCATCGACCACGCCGAAGCCGGTGCGCTGCAGGCCCGGGTCGATGCCGAGAATGCGCGTGGCCGGATGGGCGGTCATCGACCTCGGGCCCTCATGGCATGCAGAATGCGCGGCCCGCCCCCACCGGCGCTCGGATCGGGCAGGCCGACGCCCGGGGCTGGTGCATCGGCAAGCCGGCCGGATCGGCTCGCGCAGGGACGCTGTGCGCCGACCGTGCCATGGGGATCGCTTGCTGGCTCAATGCCGGAAGTGGCGCACGCCGGTGAACACCATCGCCACGCCGCGTTCGTCGGCCGCGGCGATGACTTCCTCGTCGCGCACCGAGCCGCCGGGCTGGATCACGCAGCTCGCGCCCGCGTCGACGACGACGTCCAGCCCGTCACGGAAGGGGAAGAAGGCGTCGCTCGCCACCATCGAGCCGGTCAGGTCCAGCCCGGCGTTCGCCGCCTTGATCGAGGCGATGCGGGCCGAGTCGATGCGGCTCATCTGGCCGGCGCCCACGCCCAGTGTCATGCCGCCGGCGCAGAACACGATGGCGTTGCTCTTGACATAGCGCGCCACCCGCCAGGCGAACAGCAGGTCGGCCGTCTCGGTGGCGGTGGGCACGCGGCGCGTGACCACGCGCAGGTCGGCTTCGGTGATCTCGCGGTGGTCGGCGGTCTGGATGAGCAGGCCCGAGCCGACCCGCTTGACATCGTGCGCATTGCGCCCGCGCACCCAGGCGCTGGCCTCACGCGCCGGGTCGTGGCCGGTTTCCGCGCCGTCCACGCCGTCCGGCAGCGCGATGCGCAGCACGCGCACATGGGCCTTGGCCGCCAGCACGGCCAGCGCGGCGTCGCTGTAGGCCGGTGCCAGCAGCACCTCGAGGAACTGCGCCGACACCGCCCGTGCCGCGGCCTCGTCGACCGGGCGGTTGAAGGCGATGATGCCGCCGAAGGCCGAGGTCGGGTCGGTGCGGAAGGCCTGCGCATAGGCCTGCGCCGCGTCCGCGCCCACCGCCACGCCGCAGGGGTTGGCGTGCTTGACGATGACGCAGGCCGGGGCGTCGAATGACTTGACGCACTCCCACGCCGCGTCGGCGTCGGCGATGTTGTTGTAGGACAGTTCCTTGCCCTGCAACTGCTGCGCCGTCACGAGCGAGCCCGGCGCCGGATGCAGATCGCGGTAGAAGGCGGCGCGCTGGTGCGGGTTCTCGCCGTAGCGCAGGTCCTGCAGCTTGACGAAGCGGCCGTTGCTCTGCGCCGGGAACTCGCTGCGCCGGCCGTCGGGCCCGAGCGCGGACAGGTAGTCGCTGATCGCGCCGTCGTACTGGCTGATGCGGTTGAAGGCGGCCACCGCCAGCGCGAAGCGCGTGGCCTCGGTGGTGCCGCCGTGTTCGCGCCACTGCGCCAGCACCGGCGCGTACTGCGAAGCGTCGGTCAGCACGGTGACGTCCTTCCAGTTCTTGGCCGCGCTGCGCACCATCGCCGGCCCGCCGATGTCGATGTGCTCGATCGCGTCCTCGAGCGTGCAATCGGCGCGGGCCACCGTCTGCTCGAAGGGGTAGAGGTTGACGCACAGCAGGTCGATCGTGCCGATGCCGTGGTCGGCCAGCGCCTGGCGGTGCTCGGCCACGTCGCGCCGGGCCAGCAGTCCCCCGTGCACCACCGGGTGCAGCGTCTTGACGCGGCCGTCCAGCATCTCCGGGAAGCCGGTCAGCTCGGCGACCTCGGTCACGGGCAGGCCGGCCTCGGCCAGCAGGCGGGCCGTGCCGCCGGTGGACACCAGCCGCACGCCCAGGTCGTGCAGCCCGCGGGCAAAGTCGACGATGCCGGTCTTGTCGGAAACGGAGATCAGGGCGGTGGAGGTCATGCGGGGGTCGGCGAAAGGGGAAAGTGGAGGGTCGTCGCGGGCGCACCCACGGGCCGGGCGCCGGCCGACACGGGTCTCAGCCCGCGTCGATGCCCAGTTCCAGCAGCTTGCGGCGCAGGGTGTTGCGGTTGATGCCCAGCCACTGCGCGGCCCGGCTCTGGTTGCCGCCGGCCCGCGCAAGCACGGTCTCGATCAAGGGCTTCTCGACCGCGCTGACGATCATCTCGTGCATGCCGTGCGGCGTGGTCTCGCCCAGATCCCTGAAGTAGTGGTCCAGGGTGTCGCGGATGCAGGCGTCGAGGTGCTGGCGGTTCATGGGCGGGGGGTGGTGGGCTTGTGCACGCTGGGCTGAAGGTTCGACCGTCAGGCGCGCCGGGTCTCAGGCCTGCATCGCACGGGTCAGCGACGCATCGTTGGCCGCTGGCAGCACGGGGTGCTGGTCGGCCAGTTCGTCGAAGAAGGTGCCCACGGCGCGCACCTGCGCGTCGCAGCGGTCCAGCAGGTTCATCGCCTGGCGGAAGGTCTCGCCGCCGGGCAGCGCGCGCACCGCCCAGCCGATATGCTTGCGTGCGCTGCGCACGCCGGCGTCCTCGCCGTGCAGCGCGTAGTGCTCGTGCAGATGGTCCACCAGCCACTGGCGCACCTCGCGCGTGGCCGGCGGCGCGAGGTGCGTGCCGGTGGCCAGGAAGTGCGCGATCTCACGGAAGATCCAGGGCCGGCCCTGCGCGGCGCGCCCGATCATCAGTGCGTCGGCGCCGGTGCGCGCCAGCACTTCGCGCGCCTTGTGCGGCGAGTCGATGTCGCCGTTGGCCACCACCGGCACGCGCAGCGCCGCCTTCACCGCGGCGATCGTGTCGTACTCGGCGTGCCCGGTGTAGCCCTGCTCGCGTGTGCGGCCGTGGACGGTCACCATGGCCACGCCGGCGGACTCGGCCTCGCGTGCCAGCGCCAGCGCGTTGCGTTCGGCTTCGCAGGCGCCGGTCCGCATCTTCAGCGTCACCGGCACGCCGTGCGGCAGGCAGGCTTCCACCACCGCCTCGACGATGCGTACAGCCAGCGTCGGACGGCTCATCAGTGCCGAGCCCGCGTAGACCTTGCACACCTTCTTGGCCGGGCAGCCCATGTTGATGTCGATGACCTGAGCGCCGCGGTCGATGTTGTAGCGCGCCGCATCGGCCATCTCCGACGGGTCCACGCCGGCGATCTGCACGGCAATCGGCGCCGGCTCACCCGTGTGGTCGGCGCGCCGCGAGGTCTTCAGGCTGTGCCACAGGTCGCGGCGCGAGGTCACCATCTCACTGACCGCGTAGTGCGCGCCCAGTCGCTTGCACAACATGCGAAAAGGGCGGTCGGTGACCCCGGCCATCGGCGCGACGAACAGCGGATGGGCGCCGGTGACGGGCAGTTCGAGCGGACCGATGCGCATGGGGGTCGCGGCAGGCGAGGCAGTGGGGGAGAGGCCACGGCAACCGGGGTGCAGACCCCGCCACCGCTCGGGCAGGCCCAGGGTGGGCCTGCTGAAAAATGAGGCAGGAGTATAGCCATCGGTCGCAGGCCTTGGCCGCCGCCCGGCCCCCGACCGAACCCGGTGGGCGTGCGATCCCGGCGCCTACGCCGGATCTGCCTGCGGGCTCGTCCAGGGCGTGGGGCACGCTTCTATGATGCCGGCAATGGACGGATGGATCGACTCCCTCGTGGCGGCGCTCGCGCTGCCGCAGTACGGCCTGGCCACGGTGTTCCTGGCCTCGCTGATCTCGGCCACGCTGCTGCCCATGGCCAGCGTGCCCTTCGTCTACGGGATCGTACAGGTCAACCCGGCGATGTTCTGGCCGGCGCTGCTGGTGGCCACGGCGGGCAACACGCTGGGCGGCGTCATCACCTACTGGATGGGCGTCGGCGCCGAGAAGGCCTACGAAAAAGTCACCGACCAGGGCCCGGCGCGGCCCCATGATGCGCGTGCGCTGCGCTGGTTGCAGCGTTGGGGGCCACCGGCCTGCCTGCTCGCCTGGCTGCCGGTGGTCGGTGACCCGCTGTGCGCGGTGGCCGGCTGGTTGAGGTTGCCCTTCTGGCCCTGCACGGCTTACATGGCGCTGGGCAAGTTCCTGCGCTACCTGTTCTATGTGGGCGGGCTTGCATGGCTGTTCCCGTGGCACGGCGGGTGAGGGCGTTGGCGGCCACCCCGCCAACGGCCCCGTCAGGCCCTGAAGACCGCGCGGCTACGCCCGATGGCCGCTCATGCACGCCACCTCTTCGATCCGCTTCCCGACGCCCATGACCGCCACCACCGCCTCTCCCACCCCGGCTTGCGACGCGCTCGAGGCGCTGCACCGCCGCCTGCACCACCTGGGCCACCTCGCGGCGATCGCCGGCTGGGACCAGGCGACGATGATGCCGCCGGGCGGCAACGAGGCGCGGGCCGCGGCGCTGGCCGAGCTCGCCGGGCTGACCCACCGCCTGCGCACCGATCCGACCCTGGGCGACACCCTGAAGCGCGCGCACGACGAGGGCCTCGACGACGACCGCCGCGCCAACCTGCGCGAGATCGAGCGCGAGTGGCGCCTGGCCAACGCCTTGCCGGCCGAACTCGTCGAGCGCCGGCAGCTCGCCACCTCGCGCTGCGAGCACGCCTGGCGCACGCAGCGCCCGGCCAACGACTGGGGCGGTTTCCTGGAGAACTTCCGCGAGGTGCTGGCCGTCTCGCGCGAAGAGGCTGCGCGGCTGTCGGACCTGACGGGGCTGTCGCGCTACGACGCGCTGATGGACCGCTTCGAGCCGGGGATGACCAGCGCCGTCGTCGACCGCGTCTTCGGCGACCTGCGGGGCTGGCTGCCCGACCTGATCGCGCGGGTGCGGGCCCGGCAGGCGGCGCAGGGCGAGCCGCCGCCGGCCCCGGTGGGGCCGTTTCCCGTGGCGGCGCAACGTGCCCTGTGCGAACAGCTGATGGGGCTGCTGGGCTTCGACTTCGCGGCCGGACGGCTGGACGTCAGCGCCCACCCCTTCTGCGGTGGCGTGCCCGAGGACGTGCGCCTGACCACCCGCTTCCGTGAGGATGAGTGCCTGGCCAGCCTGATGGGCACGATCCACGAGACCGGTCACGCCCGCTACGAGCAGAACCTGCCGCGGGCCTGGCTCGGCCAGCCGCTGGCGCAGGCACGCTCGATGGCCGTGCATGAGAGCCAGTCGCTGGCCTTCGAGATGCAGCTCGCGCGCCATCCGGGTTTCGTCGCCCGGCAGTTGGCGCCGCGCCTGGCGCAGGCTTTCGGGGCGCAGCCGGCTTTCGAACCCCGCGCGCTCGGCCGCCTGCTCACCCGGGTCGAGCCCGGCCGCATCCGCGTCGACGCCGACGAGGTGACCTATCCCGCGCACGTGCTGCTGCGCTGGGAGATCGAGCGCCCGCTGATCGAAGGCGAGATCGGCCCCGAGGACATCCCCGCGCTGTGGGACGAGAAGATGCAGGCGCTGCTGGGCCTGGACACCCGGGGCGACCACCGCGACGGCGCGCTGCAGGACGTGCACTGGCCCGAGGGCCTGTTCGGCTACTTTCCCTGCTACACGCTGGGCGCGATGCTCGCGGCGCAGTGGTTTGCCGCGCTGCGGCGCGCGCGGCCGGCGCTGGACGACGAGATCACCGCGGGAGACTTCTCGGGTCTGTTCGGCTGGCTGCGCGAGCACGTGTGGTCCCAGGGCAGCCGCTGGCCCACCGACGAGCTCACCCGCCGCGCCAGCGGTGAGCCGCTGAACCCGGCGCATTTGCGAGCGCACCTCGAGGCCCGGTACCTGAGCGACGGCTTCGCGGGGTGATGCGTTCCTAGAATCCGCGTCCTTGCCTCCTGCCATCCGCCATCCGCCATCCGCCACCTGACACCTGACACCGGACCTGCGATGAACCCCCAGAACACCGAACACTCGCTCGCCCACATCACCCCGCGCGACCAGGCCGAGATCCTGGCGCAGGCGCTGCCCTACATCCGCCGCTTCCACGGCAAGACGCTGGTCATCAAGTACGGCGGCAACGCCATGACCGACCCGGCGCTGCAGCAGGACTTCGCCGAGGACATCGTGCTGCTGAAGCTGGTGGGCATGAACCCCATCGTCGTGCACGGCGGCGGCCCGCAGATCGACGAGGCGCTGGCGCGCGTGGGCAAGAAGGGCACCTTCATCCAGGGCATGCGCGTGACCGACGAGGAGACGATGGAGGTCGTCGAGTGGGTGCTGGCCGGGCAGGTGCAGCAGGACATCGTCGGCATGATCAATGCCGCCGGCGGCAAGGCCGTGGGCCTGACCGGGCGCGACGGCGGGCTGATCCGCGCGCGCAAGCTGCGCATGCTCGACCTGAAGGACCCGAGCGTCGAGCACGACATCGGCCAGGTCGGCGAGATCACGGCCATCGACCCGTCGGTGGTCAAGGCGCTGCAGGACGACCAGTTCATCCCGGTGATCAGCCCCATCGGCTTCGGCGAGCACAACGAGAGCTACAACATCAACGCCGACCTGGTGGCCAGCAAGCTTGCCACCGTCCTGCGCGCCGAGAAGCTGATGCTGCTGACCAACACCCCGGGCGTGCTCGACAAGTCCGGCCGGCTGCTGACCAACCTGACCGCGCGCGAGATCGACGAGCTGTTCGCCGACGGCACGATCAGCGGCGGCATGCTGCCCAAGATCAGTGGCGCGCTGGACGCCGCGCGCAGCGGCGTGCACGCGGTGCACATCGTCGACGGGCGGGTGCCGCATGCGATGCTGCTGGAGATCCTGACCGATGGCGCCTACGGGACGATGATCCGGTCGCACTGATCCGCATCTGACCTGACCTATCGATCCACCGATCCACCGGCCCACACCGCCGGTTCCCCTCGCCTCCACGCGTCTCCACGCATCTCCACCGGCACGGCTGACCTTGAAACCCGCTCGACAGACGGTCTGGCTGTTCGACCTCGACAACACGCTGCACGACGCCTCCAGCGCGGCCTTCGGCCACCTGCACCGCTCGATGGGCGAGTACATCGAGCGCGAGCTCGGCCTCGATGCCGCGCAGGCCGGCCTGCTGCGGCGGCGCTACTGGCTGCGTTACGGCGCCACGCTGCTGGGCCTGATCCGCCACCACGACGTCGACCCGCACCACTTCCTGCACCACACGCACCTGCTGCCGGGGCTGGAGGCGCGCGTGCGCGGGCATGCCCACGACCTGGCGGTGCTGCGCCGCCTGC
>Ga0172372_10000598_pt1 | contig 55395 bp, 50 predicted proteins | sample LakKiv5m_2_FD_114544 | JGI IMG/M metagenome (GOLD analysis project Ga0172372, IMG submission 114544) | Freshwater microbial communities from Kabuno Bay, South-Kivu, Congo - kab_092012_9.5m | ecosystem: Environmental > Aquatic > Freshwater > Lake | place: Democratic Republic of the Congo...
CCTTCTGCCGCCATACCTTTTGGCAACTCTCCACGCCAAGAGACTTGCGCCGATTTTGAAGCCATGCCTCGATAGGATTTCATGCCACTTTTAATTTCTCCAGGAGTCTCAAGGGTTCCAGAAACCAGTGAGCCCACCATGATAGTGTCAGCACCAGCTGCTAAGGCCTTTACGATATCCCCAGAGTTTTTAATTCCTCCGTCAGCAATGATGGGTACACCAATTTTCTTGGCCACTTCTACGGCCATGGCAACAGCCGTTAATTGAGGAACTCCGTGTCCAGTAATGATTCTTGTCGTACACATTGAGCCAGGACCAATACCAACCTTTATGGCGTCAGCACCTGCATCATGCAGTCGTTTCACCGCAGCACCAGTGGCCACGTTACCGGCAATAACTTCTAATTTAGGATATTTCTTTTTCACATACTCCAAGGTTTCAATCATCATGATTGAATCTCCGTGGGCAATGTCGATGGTTACAATATCAACACCCGCATCAACCAAGAGGTCGGCGCGCTTCATTCCATCTTCCTTAACCCCAATTGACGCGGCTATAGGAAGATTAATTTTTTCTTTTAAGAAAGTATCTCGAACTTTTTTCACTTCTTGGAACTGTCTGTCACCATCCATAAAACGATGGATAATACCCAAACCACCAAGTCGTCCCATGGCGATGGCCATGTCTGACTCGGTAATGGTGTCCATGTTGGCCGTTATAAGTGGAATCTCGATTTTCCATTTTTTAGTAACTTGCGAAGTTAGGTTTGGCGTTCTTCTTGATGAAATTTCACTATAATGGGGTATGAGTAACACATCATCAAATGTAAGGCCTCGCCCTCGTTTTAAAATTCCACTTTGATCAAACATGACTTCCATAACTATCCCTCTATTATTTCGAAAAATTTTCAACAACCATAATTACTGCCACCATTTTGCAAAATAAATTGGCAAAATAATGTAGAGAATGGTGTCTCTCACTAAATAAAATAGAAAAAAATAAATAAACGCTTTCGGACCCTGTAGAAATAATTTTTCCAAACCAAGGACTTGCAATTTTTTGGACATCGCCATCATGAAGCGAGTTTTTCCATAATGCTTAAAAAAGAAGCTGAGACTTCCATCTATTTTTTTATCTAACTTTCTAAGCACGCTTGCTAAGAATTTAAAAATTGCGATGGGCCAAACCATGAAAGATCGACCCTTTCCCAATTTATCTGCAACGACATCAATCTTAGAACTCAAGTACTCCATTCCCACCTTACTCATACATGAAAATGCGAAAATATTTAGGCAAAAAAGGCGCACTTTAGCATAAGGCTCCGCTTAACGGCAAGGCCGGTCTTTGAGGATAATCATAATTAAGGAATCGAGAAGGCTAACTATCTGATTTCATATTAGAATAGGACGATTAATAATAAACTTTTCCGTTCTACATTTCCATGACACTTTGGCCTTAAAGAATCGTTAAACTTTGCATGTATAGGTAGACTAAGTTTAAGGTTCGTATGCAGCATACCTTCTCTGTTATCAATTTTCCGACCGCAACTTCTTTGGAGTTTCTCACCAAAATAAGGGGAAATCTACCAGAACGTGCTCAAATTTCCACGGCCTTAAAACAATCCTTTATCATGAATACATGCCAAAGGAAGTTAATCGTTTCGATGGGATTGTGGGCGGAAGATCTAATTCGCTATTACCAATCTGAAGTTAAAAAAGAAAATTATCAATTAGGCCCAACTATTTATAGAGAGCAAGAAGCCTACTCTTTTTTAGTTGAAGTCGTTGCAGGACTCCAAAGCAAATTGTTGGCCGAGAGTGAAGTCGCCCATCAGTTTAAGCAATCCTATGAAGAATTTAGAAAATCCCCGTTTTTTAATCCAATCTTAGGGCAACTTTTAGAAAAAATTTCAAAAGACGCAAAAAAAATAAAAAGTGAACATTTGGTGGGCATTGGTCAATATTCCTATGCTGGATTAACTCGCCGATTACTTGAAACTCATGCAACAGGTCGACCAGTCTTTATCCTCGGAAGCGGACAGCTCGCACATGATTTAGGAAAAATTTTAAGGGGTGATTACCCCCTTATTTTCATGGCGCGAAATAAAGAAAAACTTGAACATATTCAAAACAAGTTTCAATCTCCCTGCTTTCAAATTGATGAAGCGGCCAACCAAAGTGTTTGGGATGAGCAAATCGTTCGGCAATGGGCGAAATGGCAACCTGAAGCAATCATCAATACTATTGGGACGGAGCAAATTCTTTTGTCTCCTGCATTTTTTGACCAAATTTTAGCATCTCCTTCTAACCAAATGACTCGATTGTTTATTGATCTTGGTGATCCCTCCGTGATAAATACTCCCCTAACAAAACAGCAGGGACTTTTCCGCCTTTCAGACATTTTGGAATTGGGAGCTTATTTTGATCAAATCAAAATGACTCAAGTTACAAAAGCAAAATTGGCAGCACGAGAAATTGCCCAACAGAGGATGTTTGGTTCCATTCAAGCATTTCCTTTTGGCTGGGAAGAATTGCAATTTGCCTAATTTTCCCAAATGTAGTCTGGTAATGCCTCTGTTATAAAGGTTTTATTACCTTCGCAAATTTTTTAACCTTTTACTTAGAATGGGTACAAAGAGTTTTTCATGACCTCAACACAAACAAATAAAAATATAGAAGATCTAAAAAATCTGAAGACATACAAAATTGGAACAAGAGGCAGCCTCCTCGCATTAACACAAGCTCGATTTATAAAAAGATCACTTGAAAAAATAGATCCGACTACTCAATTTGAAATTATTACGATTAAGACCCAGGGAGATCAGATTGTCGATCGACCTCTTTGGCAACTGGAAGGAAAGGATTTTTTTACCAAAGAACTTGACCAAAATTTATTAAGTAAAAATGTTGATCTCGTAGTTCATTCATACAAGGACCTTGGTGGAGAAAGACCAGAAGGAATTAATCTAGGTGCGGTAACCAAAAGGGCCTTTGCCAATGATATTTTGTTTATAAGAAAAGAAATTAAAGCACAGCTTTTAAATGCAATTCAAAGTGGTAACGCATTTCCTGAACACTTTATTGTCGGGACCAGTGCACCAAGAAGAATTTGGAACTTGGAAAGACATCTCCATCAATTCATACCAGGATTAGAGGAAGGTCGTGTTAAAACCAAGGTGCTCCGTGGAAATGTGAATGGTCGTATCAAGAAATTGATCGACGGAAATTATCACGCCATTGTTTTGGCCTTGGCCGGGATGTGTCGTTTAGTCTACGATCAAGAGGGCGTGAGCGAATTGTCCGCACTTCTCCAAAAGGTCGACTTTTGCATATTACCTCTTTCGCATTTCCCTAGCGCGGCTTCTCAGGGAGCCTTGGCCATCGAATATCGAAAGAGCATCAATGACGAAGACAATGGAACGCTCCAAACCTTATTGGGCAAAATCCACCACGAAATTACTGCAAACGCCGTAGCAAAAGAACGAGAAATATTTCAAAGTTTTGGAGGTGGATGTCATCTCGCAGTTGGAATAAATTGTGGACCAACAGTGCCACCAGTTTTATCCATTAAAGGTGAACATCAAGGGCGAATAATTAATAAAATAGAAACTCTTTCCACTTACCCCACAATTAAAAATCAATTTCATCCAAAAGCGTTTCTTGGTATGCCAAAGGAAAGTTCAGCAGAAGGTTTAGGTGAGAAAGAAACACATTTTATCCACGATGAATTAACACAATTTAAACCGTTATTGTTTGATACAATCGTGCCTAAATTACAACATGCCACCTTGAGGACACCTTCCTGTTTACCAATCAGTTTTGTAATTGCATCAAAAAGATCGGCACAAGAGGACAAATTATTATCAACAATTGTCGGTGAATATTCGGGAGAACTCTTGGCCAGTGGCCCAAAAACAATGAAGTACTTAGTCAAAAAAGGTTATTGGGTTCACGCATGTTCTGACTATGCTGGCGAACAGGAACTTAAAACTTTAACAAACCACCCTGTTTGGCAAATGCTACATGGCCTCCTACCAAATGAATTACCTGAACATAGTTTTCATGCAGTAGTTTTAACCAATGAACAAAGCCAATCTAAATTCTTCCCGACTGTTGGGACTTACAGTCGGTCCTTTACTTTTGGCACTTCAGACTATTTAAATAATTTGAAACAATGTTTTTATTTTTACTGGTCTAGTTTTGCCCAATACGAACATTACACTCGCCTACTGCCTGAACTTAAGGCCCGCAACCATTTTTGTGGATTGGGCAAAACAAGAGATGAGTTTATGGCAAAAGCAATCGATGCAACTTTTATTAGTGGCCCGTTGGAATTTAGGCATTGGTTTAACACCAACATCAATTCTTAAAGAAGGATTTTAATATGCAAAAACACAACTATGAAACCCTATCGTCAATCCAGCTTTTTGAAAAGGCCAAGCAACTTACGCCAGGAGGAGTACATTCTCCAGTGAGGAGTTTTAAGGGTCTTCACCGTGGTCCTGTATTTTTCACTAAAGGGAAAGGTGCCTATCTCTACGATACAGAAGGTAGAAACTATATCGATTTTTGTATGAGTTTTGGACCGCTGATGCTAGGCCACGCTCACCCTACGGTTGAGAGTGCATTGCAAGAAGCGCTTCATCGCGGTTGGAGCTTCGGGGCAGCAGAGCCCTATAGCCTAGAACTCGCTGAAACTCTACTAGATCGCTTACCTTTTATTGAGCAAGTTCGATTTATGAATTCTGGCACAGAAGCCGTCATGACTGCGCTCAGACTAGCGAGAGGAATTACAGGTAAAAATAAAATTATTAAATTTAACGGATGCTATCACGGCCACACAGATTCAATGTTGATAAAGGCCGGCTCTGGATTGGCCATTGAACCTACCTCATCATCTGCCGGAGTGCCAAAAGGAGTTGCCGAAGACACCATTGTTATTGAATTGGACGATGAAAAGGCAGTCATTGAGGCCTTCAAAAAATACCATGATCAAATTGCTGCAGTAATCATTGAACCACTTCCGGCCAATAATGGTCTGCTCATTCAAAGGACTGAGTTTTTAAATTTTTTAAGGGACATTTGTACCAAAAATTTTGCTCTTTTAATATTTGATGAAGTCATTTCAGGATTTCGCGCCGGCTTTGGTGGAATGGCTGGCCATACAGGCATCAAACCAGATCTTTTGACTTATGGAAAAGTCATTGGTGGAGGATTGCCAGTTGGTGCAGTGGCAGGGCCGCGACATCACCTCGAAAAACTGGCACCATTAGGGCCGGTGTATCAAGCCGGGACCCTAAGTGCTAATCCTCTAGCAATGGTTGGCGGCTTGGCGACAATTAATCTTCTAACTGAAGATACTTATAATAAAATTGAACAGCAGGCACAGGAATTAAAAAATCTTTTTGAGGATTGGCTCAAAAATTACCAAAATGGACGTTTTAGCAGTGTGCAATATATCAACCACTCCTCTTTATTTTGGTTTGCTCCTGAAAAAAATATTCGGAAAATAACCCAAATACCTGATCACATCACAAGTATTTTCAAACAACTTTTTGAAATTTTACTTAACAAGGGCATCTATATTGCCCCCAATGCTTATGAAGTTGGCTTCGTAAGCTTGGCGCATGATTCATCAGCTTTAAAAGAATTGAAAACGAGACTTTGGAAGGACTAATTGTTTGCATGAAAAATAATTCAAAAACAATTTTATACCTCTCAATTTTTTGGCTAAGCCTGCTTCTCCTCATTGGAATTTGGTGGATTTATTTATTTTTTCATTTCAGTTCAGGAAAGTTACCTCCAGAAAACTTGCGCCGAATGATTGCCTGGGAAGGTACCTTTTTTATGATTACCCTCATTGGGCTTTCAGTGGTTTTATTTTGGCTATACTACCGTGATGTCGTTAAAACCAAAGCTCTCGCAAATTTTTTTTCGGCCCTAACCCACGAATTAAAAACCCCCCTTGCATCAATAAGACTTCAAAGTGAAGTGGTTGCCATGACCCTGGAAAAATTTCCCTTTCAGGAAGGAAAACTCAGTGAAATGCCGAATGAACTAAGACTTATTGTTTCTTCGCTCTACCGGTTGGTTGAAGATGGTCAGAATTTGGAAAACCAACTTGATAAGGTGCTCCAGCTTTCGCGTTTAGAGCGATCGGGTCACCTTGAAGTATCACCCGTAGACCTCTTTAGAATAACTGATGCTGTTGTTTCAAAATGTTCACAAGGCCTTACGATAAGAGTTGATGGCACTCCAGGGATGATTGTCTCAGCAGATAGCTTCGCCTGGGAAATAATAATCCGTAATTTATTAGAAAATACTCGCAACCATAGTGCAAAACCAGAAGCCAGCATAAAATTTATAAAAGACCAAAATAACCTTATTTTCAAATACCAAGATTATGGAGATTTCAAGGGAGAGAGTGAAAAATTAACTACCCTATTTTATAAATCTAAATCCAATCGCGGGTCAGGAATTGGACTTTACCTAGTTAGCAAAATTGTGACTGCCTTTAAGGGAAGTATCTCTTTTCCCGAAAAGAATCCATTTACTATCCAAATCATATTGCCTCTTACATCAAATTATTCATCCGATACAAGTGCATCTGAGGAAGGTTCCCGTGGGTAAAATCCTGATCGTTGAAGATGAAAAAAATTTGGGTGCAACCCTAATGGAATTCTTAAATGCCAATGGGCACATTAGCTATTGGGCAAGCACTCCCCAAAATGCCAGACTTCTTTTTGAAACTCATCAGCCTGAAATTGTTTTAATGGACATCGGCTTAGGGGAAGAAAGCGGGTTAGAATTGGCCAAGGAGATGCGCCTAAAAAACCGTAGCTTTGTTCTGCTTTTTCTATCGGCCTTAAATGATCCAGAGACAAAAGTACAAGGACTCGAAATGGGGGCCTTAGATTACATTACCAAGCCCTTTGCCTTAAAAGAATTAATGCTTAGACTTAATCGCATTTTACAACAAGGCCAGGAAATAAAAAAATTATCTGGCGCAAAGATTCATGGAAAATTAAAAATTTGGTTTGAAAGCTATGAACTAGAAGATAGCTCCGGCCTAAAAATTAGTTTAACTCAAAAGGAATGTGCCATATTGGCCTATCTTTATATTAACCATAATAAAGTAGTTTCGAGAGATGAAATTATAGACCAGGTTTGGGGCAAAGATGCATTTCCAAGCCATCGAACAGTTGATAATTACATTGTTAAATTTAGGAAATGGTATGAAACCGATCCTCAGTCACCTATTGAAATTATAAATGTTAGAGGCCTCGGCTATAAACTCATAATAAATAAATAAATAAATAAATCAAAAAAATAATTGAGGAGTATTATCATGGGATTATTTAATAATAGAAAAAAGATAAATGGAAAAACTGCTGTTCCCGTATGGTTTATGCGGCAGGCAGGTCGCTATCACCAACACTATCAAAACATAAAATCAAAATCTGACTTTATGAACATGTGTAAGAACCCAGATCTTGCGACTGAAGTTACCATGGGACCGATACAAGATTTTGGTTTTGATGCAGCAATTTTGTTCAGTGATTTACTGTTCCCTCTAGAGAAGATGGGATTGGGTTTAAGCTATGAGTCAGGTCCTCCAACATTGAAAATCCATCTTAATAGTCCAAAGGATTTTTCAACACTTGCGATGCTAAAAACGCCCGCTGAGCAATTTTATGGGTTCCAGGGAGAAGCTTGCCTACTGCTAAGAAGTCGCTTACCAAGCGATAAGGATCTTTTAGGATTCACAGGTGCTCCCTTTACTCTCTATACCTATGCTTGTGAAGGCTCTCACTCCGGGAATTTAATTGTCGCCAAGCAAGGTCTCATAAATGGCCTATTTCAATCCTTTCTTGAAATTATTGAAAGCGAAATCATTAACCAATTATCCATCCAAGCGGTCAACGGAGCCGATGGCCTTTGCCTCTTTGATACCGCGGCAGGAGAATTATCTGTAAGAGATTTTAAAAATTACATTGTCCCCTCGTTAAATAGAATTGCGAAAACCTTAAAGTCCAAATTTCCTCAAAAGAAAATAATTTATTATTCTAAATTTACTCATCTTACCCACCTTCAAGCAATTGAATGTGATCATATAGATGTAATCGGAGTTGATTGGCGACATGATATCAAGGAAGCTATTAATTCATTAGGTTCACAGTATATATTGCAGGGGAATTTAGATCCCTCCTATCTCTTTTATCCTTATGAACATTTACAAGAAAGGGCCAAAGAGATTTTTCAGGCGGTAAAGGACTCAAAACATGGCCCTGATCGCTGGATCATGGGTCTAGGCCATGGCGTTTTACCAAAAACCCCTGAAGAAAATGTGAGACAATTAGTCCGCCACATTCAAGGGAATTTTATCTACTAATGATTTTAGAAGATAATCAAGCTATTCAACTTAGAAACTTGCTGGAAAAGTACCACCATCCTTTGCCACGATACTCTTATTTTCCCACCCTCAAGCATTGGAAAGAAGCAGAACCCCAGCCAAAAAACAAGGATGACTGGAGAAATGTTATTACTTCTTGCTTGGGCAATTTAAGTGGTCAACCGACTATTGACCTATATATTCATATTCCTTTTTGTGAGCAACTTTGCACCTTTTGCGGCTGTAATATTGTAGTCACCCGCGACCATCAATTGGCCAATCCTTACCTTGAGGATATCAAGAAAGAATTCCAATTTTATTTCTCCATGTTTCCAGAAATCAAAATTAAAACAATTTATTTAGGCGGTGGAACTCCCAATTTTTTAAGCGCTTCCGAGTTAACTAGTCTATTTTCTTTTTTCAAAGAAGCATTTCACGGATCAAGTATTTCTTTTGGAACCATCGAAATAGACCCACGCTATATGGAAGAGGAAAAAATTGAAGTCTGTCAAAAATATGGAATAAATAATTTTTCAATTGGAGTCCAGGATTTTAACTTAGAAGTATTAAAAAATGTTAATAGAAATCAGCCCTTTGAATTGCTAGAGCAAACAATCTTAAGAATTAAACAGCTTAAGCAATCCTATATTTCGATTGATTTAATTTATGGTCTGCCTGGACAGACAGTTAAATCCATTCAAGAAAGCTTTAAAAAAATAAATGACCTTCAAGTTGATGCTGTCAACTTATATCCCTTGGCCATGGCGACTTGGATTAAAGGTCACCAGCAAGCATATTCCAATTTTAAAATGGCAAATCCAAAAGAATTGGCTGACCTCCATTTGACGGCACATCAGGTATTAATTTCTGCAGGATTTAGTGCAGTCGGTATGGGATATTATCACCGAAGTCCTCCTGCCCACCTCAGAAGAAATATTACCGGTTTTACAAGTGACAAAAGTTCCTCGCTACTTGGTCTAGGAGTTGGCGCGATTTCATTATTTCCTGGACTGGCCTGGCAAAACCAGCGAATCCTAGAACAATACCGACAACAAATTCAAAATGAAAAAGGCATGCCTATTAAATTTCACGTCACAACCAATGAAGAGGCCCGCTTTGAGCATATTTTTGAAACACTTATATGTAACAAATTTATCACACTAGAAAATTGGCGTTTCATAGAATCATTTTTTAAAATAAATCCAGCTTCTTGGGATATGCGCCTAAGTAAGCTAACCGAAATGAAAAGTGAAGGTCTTATCATTTTAAATTTTAATAATCATAAACCACTTGAAGTAACCCCCAGTGGAATTCTATTTTTAAAAAACATTTGCGGTTTACTAGACCCTAACAATGAACAAACTTCTAATTAAAATATTTTTTCACTTTCTCTTTTCTAGTGCTGTCGACAAAACTTGAATCCAACGCCATTTTGTTTAACTTTTTAAATGTTTCTTCATTGAAATTTATTTTGGAAGCACACAATTCGTATTCATGAGTTAAATCAATATTCATGATATGTGGATCATCTGAGTTTAAAGACACAGATAGGCCAGCATTTATCATATCACGTATAGGGTGGAGATCTATTGATTCAGAACATCTGGTTAAAATATTTGATGTAGGACATACTTCAAAATGGGTTTGCATTTTAACGGACATATCAATGGTTTTTTTATCATCCATCACATGAATTCCATGCCCAATCCTTTGAGGATTATATGTCTCAAATGTCTTTTTCAAAAAATCAGCTGAGGTATTCTCGCCACTATGTATCGTGATCCCTAAGCCTGCATTGCGATAATTATTTATGAAAGGTTTAAATTCATCCATCCTGTCATAAAACTCAACATCGGCCAAATCGGCACCAACGATATTAGATTGAACGAGCTTATCATTTTTTAGGAGGTCTAAAAGAACTTCATGGCATTTTTTAATTTCAACCATATTTAAGCTTCTAGGAATAATATAAATCAGGCCGACTTCTATCGGGTATTTTTTCTTGGCCTTTTCAACTCCCGAGATAATACTTTGAATGATCGTTTCATAATCAAATTTATTTTTTGCGTGTTTTTTACCTTCAGCGATAAAGACTGGAGAGAACCTTAATTCCGCCAACTTAATGCCATCAAGGAAGCAATCCTCAACATTCTCGAAAGCAATTCGCTCTAATATTTCCGGCCCATCCATTATTTGTTGGGTCAACCAAAAACTATTGAGTACATCCTCCAAGCTTTCCATTGGTTTTAGAATCTTGAGTTTTTGCTTAAAAAAATCCTGACGTTTTTCAGGGCTATTGAAATTTTCACCTAAAAGGGAACGAAATTTTTCAAAATGCCCATTCTTTAAGCCATGATCCAGAATGGTCTCTAATCGGACACTACCATCGAGATGTCGGTGAAGCTCCACTTTGGGAGTGGCACGCCAATTTATGCTAGTTGATGACTTCACTATTTTTCCCATTACATTGCAATGACTGAAACCCCGCTGTCGACGTATAGAACTTGGCCAGTCACATTTGTGGAAAGATCGGACGCCAGATAAACCGCACTTCCAGCAACATCTTCAATCGTGACATTTCTTCTCAAGGGAGCTCTCTGTTCTACAAAATCAAATGCCGTGCGAATCGATTTCACACCACTTGAAGCGAGGGTTCTAATTGGCCCGGCAGATAGGCAATTAACGCGAATTCCTTGTTGTCCTAAATCATGGGACAAATATCTGGAAGAAGCTTCCAAAGCGGCCTTCGCAACACCCATGATGTTATAACCCTCTAGAACCTTAGTAGAACCATGGTAAGTCATAGCAATGACCGAGCCATTAGGTCTCATCAATTCTTTTAAACTATTACATAATCCTATAAGGCTAAATGCACTGATATCGCAGGCCAATTTGAAACCTTCTCTACTTGTTTGCACAAATCGATTATGTAAATCTTCCTTATTAGCGAAGGCAAGTGAGTGAACAAGAATATCAAATTGTCCCCATTCGGCCTTCACTCGGTCTTGGATGGCCTGGTAATGAGAATCAACGGTTACATCCATTTCACAAATAAAATCAGCTTTTATTTCGTCCGCCAGTGGCTCCACGCGCTTTTTTAATTGTTCGTTTAAATAGGATAAGGCAACATTTGCACCATGATTTTTAAATTCCTTGGCAATTCCCCAGGCAATTGAACGCTCATTGGCAACCCCTAAAATTAATGCTCTTTTTCCGGCCAATAAACTTGATGACATAAAAGCTCCTTCATTTGGAAATTGATTCAAAAAAATAAGTGCCGCATGATACATCGGGCCTTTCGCAACCTAAAGCGCATCGCGGCAATGAAAAGATTGCAATTTTTGGATAAAAACCATCTTTTCCTTTGAACCAACTTCTCTCTTCTATGAGGTGTTGCCGCTGGCCAGAATGGGCGTGATAAGACACAATTTTGCCACCATTTTCTGGAGACATTTTCTATGCCAGACATCAAACTTATCGGCCCCAACGGCCGTTTTGTGGTGCCTCACCATCCAATTGACAAAGTTGCTATTGAGGAGAGGGCCCAAACCTTTACCAAACGCAGTATAAAAAAAGAGAGTAAGCAAGCCGGGCTCTATCTTGCAATTGAGATGATGGATTTAACCACATTGGAAGGAGCTGATACACCTGGAAAGGTTAAAACTCTTTGTGCCAAAGCAAAGCAACCATTGTCGCCGCTTTACTTTTCTATTTTGGAAAAGGCCAAACTTCCACCAATTCCTTCCACAGCAGCCGTGTGTGTTTATCCAAGCATGGTTCGGACTGCAGCAGAACAATTGGCCGGCAGTGGAATTCATATTGCGGCCGTAGCGACTGCTTTCCCTTCTGGACAATTACCTCTAAGTTTAAAACTTAAAGAAGTGGATGCTGCAATTAAAGATGGCGCTGATGAAATCGACATGGTTATAAACCGTGGTGCTTTTTTAAGTGGAGACTACCAAACTGTTTTTGATGAAATATTAGCGACCAAAGAAGTTTGCCGAGACAGGGCCCATCTCAAAGTCATATTAGAAACAGGTGAATTGCAAACGTATGATAAAATTCGGGCCGCTAGCACAATCGCCATGGAGGCAGGTGCTGATTTTATTAAAACCTCGACAGGAAAAGTTCAACCAGCAGCGACCATACCGGTCACACTGGTAATGTTGCAGGCCATCCTCGATTTTGAACGTGAAACAGGCATTAAAATTGGTATGAAGCCAGCTGGTGGCATAAGGACGGCCAAACAAGCAATCCATTATTTAGTTATGGTTAATGAAGTAATGGGTGAAGGATGGCTAGATCCAGACTGGTTTAGATTTGGCGCGAGTACATTACTCAATGATGTATTAAAACAAATTTATAAAGAGGCCACTGGCCAATATTTCTACCAAGACCTTTTCTCCATTGATTAATTTTTAGAGAGAGCAATTTATGACAAAAAAAGTTACTAAAAAGAAAAACAAAAAACCACTAGCAAAATCCTCTGTGGCGGCCATCTCCAAAAAAGGCCCTGCCACCCATGAAAAAAACAAAAAGACTTCCAATGGAATTAAGTTTCAAGCTTACTCTCCTTCGCTTGAGGCGACTAACATTGTTAAAATTCCAGAAAAGACCCAACTTTTTATAGGTGGAAAATTTGTTCCAGCGAAAAGTGGTGAATGGATGGATAATTTTAATCCAGCAACTGGCAAATTGTTGGGACAAATTGCGGTAGGAAATACAGAAGATGTTAATCTGGCAGTACAAAGCGCAGAGAAGGCCTATGCATCTTGGAGTAAAATGCCAGGCATCGAGCGCGCAAAATATTTATTTCGCATAGCTCGAATAATGCAAGAGAGAGCTAGAGAATTCGCGGTACTTGAAACACTAGACGGTGGTAAACCGATCAAAGAATCTCGCGACGTTGATATCCCTTTAGCGGCCCAACACTTTTTCTATTATGCAGGTTGGGCAGATAAACTAGATTATGCTTTTCCTGGAACCAAACCTTCACCTGTTGGAGTTTGTGGCCAAATTATTCCTTGGAATTTTCCCCTATTGATGGCGGCTTGGAAAATTGCTCCTGCGCTCGCTGCCGGCAATACTGTTGTATTAAAACCTGCTGAGCAAACCCCATTAACCGCTTTGCTTTTGGCAGAAGTTTTTACTGAAGCAGGCCTCCCTGAAGGTGTGGTTAATATTGTGACGGGAGCTGGTGCGACTGGTGCTGCCTTGGTGGCCCACCCCTCTGTCAAAAAGATTGCCTTCACGGGTAGTACTGATATTGGGAAAATAATTGCCCGACAAATTGCTGGGACCAATAAAAAATTAACCCTTGAATTGGGTGGCAAATCTGCCCACATTATTTTTGAAGATGCGGCCATCGATCAAGCGATTGAAGGTATTATAAATGGAATTTTCTTTAATCAAGGTCACGTTTGTTGTGCCGGTAGCCGCGTACTGGTTGAAGAAACAATCGCACCTCTAGTGATTAACAAACTTAAAAAGCGCATGCGCAGCTTAAGAGTTGGTAATCCGCTCGACAAAAATACCGACATCGGTGCCATTAATAGTTTTGAACAACTTGAAAAGATCAAAGGTCTGGTCGATTTAGGGAAACAAGAAGGTGGGGATTTTTACGAATCAGAATGTGAAATTCCGAAGCAAGGTTTTTTTCACCGACCATGCTTTTTCTCAAACGTCAGTAGTGGCCACACCATTGCTAAAACTGAAGTATTTGGACCCGTTTTGGCGATTCAAACTTTTAGAACCCCAGATGAGGCCATTCAGAAAGCCAATGATACACCCTATGGACTAGCTGCAGGTATTTGGTCTGAAAAGGGAAGTAAAATTCATGCCGTCGCAAGCAAGTTGAGGGCCGGCGTGATTTGGGCCAATACTTACAATAAATTCGATGCGGCCAGCCCTTTTGGTGGATTCAAAGAAAGTGGATTCGGCCGAGAAGGTGGTTTGCAAGGACTCATCCCTTATTTAAATTTTTAATTTTTTTTTACTTTAAGGATATGCCATGACACAGACTCTTAATGTCGCAAAAACAATCAAACTATTTATAGGTGGTGAATTTCCACGAACTGAATCAGGGAGAAGCTACCCCCTTTACTCCTTTGATCAAAAAACGGAATTTGCCCGACTTTGTCAGGCTAGCCGAAAGGATTTAAGAAATGCGGTAGAAGCGGGCCACAAAGCACTACCTGGTTGGTCCAAGCGGACCAGTTATAATAAAGGCCAAATCATCTACCGAATGGCGGAAATGATGCAAGGTCGCAAGTTTGAATTTTCAACCTTATTTCAACAAACGCTGGGTCTTTCAAATGCCAAGGCAGAAATGGAAGTTCAAAATGGTATTGATGTATTAGTAGAGATGGCAGGTTGGGCAGATAAATATTCCCAGCTCTTGTGTTCGGTAAACAATGTCAATGCTTCTTACCATAACTTCACAACACCTTCTCATATTGGAGTGACGGCCTATTTAGAAAACGATGAATTTGATTTCCCTCACCTATTAAAAGTTATGGCCGCACTTATATTAACTGGAAACACTACAATAATTTTACTTGGCCGAGGTTGCCCAGCAGTGTTGGCCCCGCTGGCGGAGGTATTGGCCACAAGTGATCTCCCGCCCGGTGTTGTAAATTTTTTAACTGGCGACATTTCTGAGTTATCCAATCATTTTGGTGGTCATTACGAAATTGCGGCCCTCTTTTCAGATTTAAATAATGATGAGCTGAGAGGAAAAATGAACCTGCTCGCAGTTGAAAATCTCAAGCGTATTGGCCAACCGAACAAGGCCAAAAATTCTTTAGCTCTTATTAATCAATTTGTTGAAATGCAAACAATTTGGCATCCCATCGGAATTTAAATTATATTTCTATTTTAATTTTTAGATCAATTCGGTCGCGGACCTTAGCGATAAAGATTGAAGGATCTGGTATTTTTAAAGCAGAGATAGATGTTTCACTTGTACCAGTCATTTCCCATTTCCCACTAGGCAGCCTTTTAAGGTTATAATACACGATTAAAGGGTAATGGAGACCACGAATTAAAATATTACCCTCAAATTTATTGTTTCCTTCAACCACCACAACAGGCCCAGGAATATCAATTTTAATTTCTGGAAATTCTTTTCTTCCTAGGCAGGTGTCCCACATTTTTTCATTGCGCCCGTCACTATCTGTGTCCAATGACTCCACTGGAATAGTCATAGAAATATTTTTCCATTGAACAAACGATGTGGCCCCTTCTTTTGTAGTGGGAGCAATTTCTTCAAATTTTACCGAAGCCTTTTTAACTAGGCCTTTAAATCCTGTGGTAATGAGTCCGGCCTTGGTGGACTCCATTTCAAAAGCAATAGAATTAGAACCTGACTCAGCTTGCTTATAATTTTCATAGGTCCAATTAATTTCTTTCGCATAAAGAGAAAGGGTCACAAAAGTGGATAATGAAATGAATAGTCTCTTTAAAAAATTTAATAATCTTCGATTGATTGTCTGGTTCATTCTTTGGTTCATAAGGACACCTACCCAATATTGATTTAAAATAAATTTATTAATTAGCTAACATAAATGTTAGCACTACTTAACCCAGAACGGTTATGTCAAAAACAGCTTCATTAATCCTTTTAATGGAGTAAGGGTGTTGGAAATAATTGCGATAAAATAATCTGCCCTTTTTGGTCTTGCTATTAAAAACCGACCAATTAAATTAACTACAAAGGTGCGGTGGATTACAAATTGAAAAAAACGGTTTATGAAATATTTCTGGCGAAATCGTGCCAATTTTTCCGAACGATATTGAGAGAGCGCTTTTTCCAATAAAACAGGATCTTTAATTGTGTTTGAGTCTAAAACCTTGGATAAAATTTCAATGGCACCCAAGGCCATGGTAATTCCCTCACCTGTCAGGGGATCAAGAAAGCCAGAGGCATCACCAATTAAGGCCCAGTTTTTTCCTGCAACATTGGACACCCTATGTGAAAGAGGCCAAACAGTTCTGAGTTTTGTGTGAGGATGCATTATATGTTCACCAAACAATGTCTTTAAACGCGGCGATTCCTTCATGTATTTTTGTAATAGGTTTATTGGTTTCCCATGGCCGTCTTTTTCTAAATCCTCCGGATAGCAAACCAAGGTAATATTGGTCAGATTTTCTTGAATAGGATTTAGTCCAATATAAACACCTGATTTAAACAAGTGCATCTCACCAAATCTTTCATTCTGTTTTACAGTTTCCATTTCGGTATGAATCGCCAACCGTTTATCAAAGGGAGGTCGATTTAAATGGAGGGCCTCAGAAATAAACGATTTTCTTCCATCCGCTCCAATTAACAATTTTGCATTTATTCTTAAAATAGAATTTTTATTCTCTTCAAGTGACGAAGATTCTCTTTCCTCACCCTCTGCGATAACTTCCCAACCTAAAATATTTTTATGATCTTCATACACTTTCTCGAAAATCTTCCGGACTCTAAATCCGAGAAAAGATGCCCCTCCTGCATCAATAAACATTTTTCTTATTTCAGTTTCAAAATGCTTTCTTTCCAAAGAAAGGCCAATGGTCGACACTCCGTCCATGACTTCAATGGAATTAAATTTTGATTCAATGGCAACACCACCATCTGAAAACACCCTCATGCCTTCGACGTGCAAATACTGATGAGATAATGCTTCTGATCTAAGAAGGCGATTGAGTATATCAACACCGCTTGGACATAAATATTCACCACAAACTCGGGTACGAAATTCTTTATAGGGATCGACGAGGGCGACCTTTAGCCCCTTTTTCAATAAAGAAACTCCGAGAACTGGTCCAGCGATGCCAGCACCGACAATGACCACATCATAGAATGTATTATTTGATGAGTTACTCAAATGTTCACTTAAAAAAATCGAGCGGTAATCCACCTGCTTTATGAAGTTTACTTAGGCATGCGGGCGCAATCCCTGTAAATTTAAGTCCACCATCTTCCGGATCAAAAGTAGCTATTTTTTGACTTAACAAATTATCCCCTTCCATTCCGGTAACTTCAATAATTTCAGAAACAATTCTTTTACCATCTTTGGACCGAGATAATTGAACAATAAAATCTATCGCAGAAGCAAGCATTTGGCGGATAACTTTGTGGGGAACTTCAAAACCTGCAAGTAGAAATAAGGTTTCCATTCTCTGGATACATTCAGCAGGACCATTGGCATGCAATGACGTCATACTCCCTTCGTGACCAGTGTTCATGGCCTGGAGCAAATCAAATAATTCGCCACCACGTACCTCACCGATGATTATTCTATCGGGTCGCATGCGAAGAGTATTTTTCACCAAGTCTCTTAGCGTAATTATTTTATCTGAAGTTAAAGATTTTTGGGCCGCTTCCAATCGAACCATATTTGGATGGTTAATCGCAAGCTCCAAGGTGTCTTCAATTGTAATAACTCTTTCGTCATGGGGAATTTCGCTAATTAACAAATTTAAAAATGTGGTTTTACCAACACCTGTTCCACCCGAAACTATAATATTTGTTCTTGCTTTGACTGCTGCTTTAAAAAATTCCACCCACTTCTGGAACAGCATAAATGCGCCGGGACTACCGTCAAAGGTTCTAATTCCTCGCATATAGCGGCGAATCGTGATGGCCGGAAAGCCCATACTGAAAGGCTCAATAATGACATTAATACGACTGCCATCAGGTAAGTTGCCATCCATTATGGGATTATCTGGATCACACCTTTTCCTATTGTAGGTGGCAATATCCTGGACAAATTTCAAAGTGTCATTTTTGGTAAAAGTTAAATTCAACTGAATAAATTTACCTTCACGTTCAACAAAAACAGATTTTGGCCCATTGATAACTATTTCAGTTATTCCCTTCTTGGAGGCAATTTCCTCCATAAATTTCCACACAGGATTATCAGCTGCTGGGTTGCTCACTTCCCTCGCTCCTCACTTTCGCTCCAACCACGGTTTGACTTAATAGTTCTGTATCACCTACAGAAGCTGCATACCGCATTAGATTTTGGGCCAATTCTTTTCTATGATTATTATCGAGGAGAGACCATGATTTCTTGAAGGATTGTCCGCTTTTCACCAGGTTGAGAAATTTTTCCCCCCCTAGAAATTGATAAAAATGGGTCGCTATAAGAATAAGCCAATCAGTTCTCACTGTTCGGCCACTATTTTGAATAAGTGTATTAATACATTCGATAGGTAACAACCCAAAACGAAAGTCTTTGCTCCCTTTTAAGGCCATTCCCTTATTGGTATGGAGAGAAACCATTTGTAGGTAAAAACCCAACAAAAAAAGACGGGAATGGCCATCTACAGCAAGCTCGCGGGCCATTCGCTCAAATGATAGCAAGTCTTGGAGCAAGTTTTTTGCTTCTTCACTTGGCCCGGCAAATCGTCCAAATAGTTTTTGTTCTAGGTAAACCGTAGCATAAAAATCCCTTAATCCGAGCCACCCCAGTGATTTAACTTGGGCCTCAAAAGGAATTTTCACACTGGTACTGGTATAAAAATTGTGAAGTAGTCCCTTTAGAGATGGATTTGCAAAAATCTCCCTCACTGTCCTTTCAAAGAAATCCCCAGTAGCATTATGGTTTGCCATTAACATTCTGGTATAATCAAGAGGAAGCCTAATAAATGGCAAATTTAGCTTTATTGTCATTGGACTATTATAGGCGAAGGATTAATTGGCATAAAAGGAAATTTAATCACACTTTATGAAGTTACCTGTTTATACAGAAATAAATATTGATGAATTAACAAAGATCGACTTTAAAGATGAAGAATTAATTAAGGCCGAGTTGAAAAAAATTATTAAAAAAGGCAAAATTGGAAAAATTCCAAATTATATTGTTACGCACCATCTAAGCGATGAAAATCTAAAATCCTTTTTAAAACTTCTTCAGTCAACTATGGAAAAATTGGGCTCATCACCCAAGTTCCCTTATCCCACTTATATTATTAATGAAAAATTGTCAGATCACCCCTATTTTTTCACCTCTTACTCAGTTGAGCGACTACCTCCTCACTTTTTTAAAAAGATAAAAAGGTTAAAGGCAAAAGAACAACTTCTTTTTACAAAAATCCAAGTTGTTGGAGATAAAGTTTCAAATAATCCCCTTGCGGAGAAATTGCAACTTTTGAAACAGCAGGCGAATAGAAATCGCGAATTAGCAGATTTAACTTTTGAATTAGCAACTTATGAACAAGCCATCGAAGAAATTAAAAATCTAAAAAAAGAACATTCTGTATGAAAAAAAAAGACATCGTAAAAAAGGCCATTGAAAATAACCCCGAAGATTTTAAAGGTTTTGAGGAAGTTGTTGATATATTAGATTTTGAAGATGAAAACATCAAAAAGAAAGGCGGAATTACACAAGATAAGGGAGTTGATAGCTTCCATCTTTACAGCTTCCTAGACCAAGAATTAAATCGCCTTAATCTTCTTGATCAATTTTTTACTTTTAAATTCTCAAATATAGAAGACTATTCTCCCACAGAAAAGCTTATACAAATGCAATCAATAAAACTTCATCAGGCCCGTGAAGAATTAACGGCCATGATTCTTGAAGATGACTCAACTTTCCTTAAGCGCATGGAATTTCTATGGAACTCGAGCATTGGTGGAAACAATTGAAACTTATTGACCGTTAAATACCTGGCCTAGAATTAGATAAAAAATCCAAATAAAAGTTAACACCTGAATCAAAAACCCTATAAACCTTAGGGTTATAAAAGGCTCTTTCCCGCCTGCAATATGGAATATAGTCTGAAAAATTCGTCCAAACAGTATAATGATACAAGGAGTAAGAAGGTCGATCTCAGAGACGCCAACTTCATAACTACCCCATACCAAACCTATAAAAATTGGTAAGTTTTCTAAAGTATTTAGATGCGCCCGATTTAATCTCCAATATAGTTCTGGCCCATGCTGTACACTTGCAGGGAATTCCGAAGACTTTTTCTTCCCACTGAGAACGCAATAGATTCGAAAAAAACCAATGCCGGCAACTAGCAATATGGACCAAAAAGCAAAAGCACTTACAATAAAAGCAGGTGTGATATTCATAATTCTCCACGATAGTAGTATTTTTGAAATAATTATAAAACGTTGAGAATAATTGGTCCACCGACATGACCATAATCCCCATCCCTCAGTTCGGAGACTATCATACCGGAAATTTGAGTATCGAGAATATTGTACAGATAGGCATCAAGACCCTTCACATTCTCAAAACCAAATTGCGTTGAAAAGGCCTTGAGGCCCTCTTGCAGTTCACTAAATTTTTTTAACTTTCCATCTGGCAACAACATTGTTTCCAAAAACCTTTTATATTCATCGACTGTGAGACCCATCTTACCACTTGATTCACTGTGATAACGTCCCAACCAATGATTGGCCAAGCTGCTAAGAATTATGGCCTCAAAATCAATATCCTCAATTTTATAATTAATGTAAAAAGTATCTTGAATTCGCTCGTCTTCTTTTAGTTCAATAAAAGAATCAAAAAATGTCTTTATAAATGGCAGCAATGTGATGAAGGTTTGAGTTTGTTGATTCCAAGATTCAAATAAAATTAAATCGGTTATATCCTCACCTTTGCCATCAACTCTAAATAGTCTTGGAGGTGCTAAAAAGGAATCATCTAAAAAGTTAGTCCAGTACTGCCCCAAGAATCCTTCATTTTTTTCTTCAAACCCATAGCGAGCAAGCTCCTTTTTTAAGGCCTTTTGATTAAGTGCCCACAGGCTTACGCCTATTTTATGGATCTGCGAAAAATCTAAAAATCCCAAAACGCTTCCATTTTGAAATGCCTTGTATACATCTGGCTTTTGATTTAATTCATTACTTACAAAATCTAGTCCTAGCTCAATTTTCATTCGAACTAATTGCCCAACTTGATGAATGAGTTCTGGCTCTGAATGCCAGTGCCCTGCGATTGATATTTGAGCGTTGACTAATTTTATAAAATTAAATTGAAGATAGGCCAACCTTTGATCCGACTCAACTCGAGATAATTCGGCTTCTATGCTGCTGGCAATTTTTGCAAAAGGAACAATCGCAGCATGAAATAATGTCTGTCCAAATTGATTCCCTTCCATTTTCCCTTTGGAAGGCTTAATGTTTCTCAAAAATGATCTTATATGTTCAAGGCTCGGGTATGGATTATTAGATTCAAGGGCATCGTAATAATCGACTATGCCAAAATCTTCTAGACGAATTCGTTTAAGGCGGTACTCCTCTTCCTGCAAGGCCGATATGGAGTCAGAAACAATTTTAAACAAGTAACTATAGGCCTTCTCAACACCAAGATTGCCATATAACTCGCGAACAAATTGCCTAACCTCGTCGACAAAAAGACAATCTTCTTCAAACTCAAAAAGTAGGAGGTTGTCTTCTGTTAAAAAATAGTGGTCATGATCTGGATACTGAGGATCCTCGACGTCAAACGTCCAAATATTAAAACGACCCTTTAAAAAAAGCGCAAACTCTGAACTATTAATAAATTCATGCCGAATGGCTTCATCTTGACATGCACGGTAAGCATAAAGCCAATATTCAAATCTATGAATATCAAGCTCATCTTTATTCCATAAATCAATATCCAAAAACGCCGTTCTTTGTTCTTCACTTAGGCGAGATAGAAGTGGCCCAACCTGATCAGGTGAAAGTTGCTTTATGGCCAAGTAGAGCGGCTGCAAGGGCACATGAATTAAAGGTCCACCACTCTCAACAAGTTCTTCAATTTGGGCCATACCCTGAAGGGCCTCAGACTCTTTCAGCATTATCTGAAAGATATTTTTCTGGATAAATTTTACCTGACCTTGATTGCTCATCATGAAATCACAGTTGTTAGAGACAAACTTCGCTTATAGCATATATAATTAAATTGTGCGACCTATGTCGCGCCGCACTCCGCTAAGATTTTTTAAGTATATAACCAAGGATATGACAATGGATGGAACAAATACCGGCTTCTATGATTTGCAAGTTACAAAGATTAATGGCCAAGCGACAAGCCTCGCTGAATACAAAGGAAAGTCCCTTTTAATTGTTAATGTGGCCAGCGAATGTGGCTTTACTCCCCAATATGAGGGCCTGGAAAAATTATATAAAAGCTACAAAGATCAGGGCCTAGTAGTCATGGGCTTTCCTTGCAACCAATTTGGCAAGCAAGAGCCCGGCAATGATCAACAAATTGCTACTTTTTGTACGACTCGCTTTAATGTAACTTTTCCAATGTTTGCAAAGGTTGATGTCAATGGATCTGAGACGCATCCCCTTTTTGACTTCCTCAAATCAAGTCTCCCTGGGTTGCTTAATACCGAGGCCATCAAGTGGAATTTTACTAAATTTTTTGTCGATAAAAATGGCAAACCTCTCAAGCGTTTTTCTCCCCAAGACACACCTGATAAAATGGAATCTTGGATTAAAGAACACCTTTAATTATTTGTGGAAAATAATTCATCTTCAACCCCAACGACAGAAACTACCAATCGCCCAACACAGGGGCGAAGTTCACTTCAATTGCCTCGAAGATTGGCCCATATGGGTTCAGGGATTTTTGCTGTCTGTTTATATGGTCCGTTTTTAAATCATCAACAGGCGGCTTATATCGTTGGTGGTGTTTCAAGTTTAGTTTATATTTTAGAACAAGTACGAATTCATTACCCTGAATTGCTTGCCCGCAATAAATTTATTAACCAATCGCTATTAAGAGCGGGAGAAGAGTTAAAAGAAAGTGCTGCAGTTCCTTATATCATGGGCCTCCTGCTGACTATTATTTCTTTTCCAAAATCCATCGCGCTAAGTTCTATCCTCATCCTGGCACTCGCTGACCCCATGTCTGCAATCATTGGAATCAAACTTGGCAAGCACCGCTTTAGTAATGGAAAAAGTATAGAAGGAAGTCTGGCCTTTTTTGCTTGTTGCTTCTTTGCCGTCTTTTTTATTTTTACCGAAGGTTCCAATGGCGGTCGAATAGCACTTGCGACGTGGGTTGGGATTCTTATGACAATATTTGACCATGTCTCCTTGAAGCTCGACGATAACCTCACTATTCCGATCGCTAGCGCGTTCCTCACTTGGCCTTTGGCCCATTTTTTTAACATTCCAATTTGGTCATGAAGGAATAAACAAACATGACTTTAGAGCCAACGTCTAAAAATTTCAACCTAGAGGTCCCTTCACAATGTTACTTTCGTGAGGCCGAAGGTTTTACACCCAATGAGGCCACTCTGAATATTCTGCTGCACGGTCATGATCAAACCGCAGATTTTATGGTGAAGCAAATTGCCCCATTGGTTTCTCCCAACCAACATCTTTTAATTCCAACGGCTCCATTTCCCGTTCCCCAGACGAGACCACCAGGGAAATTTGGTCACACATGGTACTTTTATGATTTTCGCGATCGAAGTTATTATTGGAATCAAACTCTCGCCATAAATCTGGTCAAGCATTGGCTCAATCATTTTGAGCAAAGATGCCTTGAAAGCAAAAAGTCTGGATTTGGGCCAATTCGCATTATTGGATATTCTCAAGGTGGTTATTTGGCCCCTTTCTTAGGTCTCAAGCTTTTGCAGGTTCAAGAAGTCATAACCCTAAACGCACAATTTCGGGTTGATCTACTTCCCGCCAAACTGCCTTTCAAGTGCATTGCCATCAACGGTGAAAAAGACGAAATTGTTGATGCATTTGGCTCTCAAATGACTCACCAAAAATTAATAGAAGAAGGGAATTCCGGAAAGTTTATATTAGTTAAAAATTCAAACCATCTTCTTGATCATTATATGCAAGAAGAATTGCGACCTTTATTAAATTAGGTCTTAATTTTTCTTAACATTAATTGAAAATTTAATGAGAAATAATCAATCTTATAAATCATTAACTTATTTAATTATGCCAAAATTCTATGGCATATTTTTCATTATCTGGAGAATTCATAAAAATTGTCTAGATTGTCATTTTTCGCGATATAACACCTTAATTTTAACGGGTTTTCAATGAAGGAATATCGTCGAATTAAAAACAGTCCTAAATTTTTCATACAATGGGGGCGCTACTTTCAGATGTGATGTGGGACGTTTGTTGATATGGGACGTAGGCTGTAAATCAAAATCTGAAAAACCGGAAACCTTAAAAAATTAAGTACCCAGTGGAATGGGCTGCTTAAAATTAGGGTATGCCGTCCTGGAAGGGATAGGCCATGGTTTTTTTAGCAGTAAAAACGTTACACGCTTCTCGTACATTAACTTTAGCATTGGCCATGATTGCAGCAGTTGGGTGTAATCAAGAGGAATTCTATGAAAAGGAATACCTTACCCCACTAAAAGGAGAAGTTGCTGAAAATATGGCCCCAAATGAAGTCTTTCAAGCCACAGCGGCCAATGATGGACAATCTTCAACTGGAAATAATTCAGGCTCTGGAAGTTCAAACGGATCATCCACAGATCCAAATTCTGGAAGCAGTTCTGGTTCAGGTGTTTCTTCATCTGATGGTTCTAATTCAGGGTCAAATTCTGGCCCTGGATCGCAAGGTCCAACTTGCTCCCCTGTCGCTGGTGTAGACAACTACACACAGAACGTCGAACAGATCGGGAAAGTAGACATTCTTTGGGTCATTGACAACTCTGGTTCAATGGCAAATGAACAAGATGCCCTTGCAAGAAACTTTGATGGCTTCATCAATGGTTTCTTAGACAGAAATGTCGATTTCCGCATGGCCATCACCACCACCGATGCATCCTCTTCAACAAAAGATGGAAAGCTCATTGGTCGCGTGTTGACTTCGGCAGATGCAGCTCTTAATGAAATCGCCTTCAAAGAAGAATTTAAAACTTACGTTCGCGTAGGTACAGGTGGTAGCGGAGTTGAAAAAGGCCTCCATACTTCTCTGTCATTCTTAAATAAAAATGGCGCTTCTTTTTTAAGACAAGAAGCAAAATTAATTGTTGTTTACTTGTCTGACGAAGAAGATTCATCTTCAGAGAGTATAAATACTGTGGTGAATTCACTTGTAGGACATAAAGGTGTACAGGCCAATGTTCGCGCGCACTCAATTGTTACTGTGACTCCAAGCAATAGCCAAGAATCAATTGGGAATCGCTACATGGCCGTAGCCAATCAAACAAGTGGCTCGGTGAATAGTATTCATGAAGATTTCTACATGACGTTATCTCAAATTGGGGATAGTATTTTGACCCTAATTGAAAACTTTGCAACCTCGCATCTACCTGTAGACGGTTCACTCTCAGTAAAAGTGAACGGCGTGGCCCAAACACAAGGTTGGAGCTTTGATAGCAACAACAAGGTTGTGGTGTTTGACTCAAATCACGTTCCTACAGCAGGCGCTCAAGTTGAGTTGAACTACAACTACTGTGCGCCCTAATAGCTATTTTTTTGAAATAGTGTGAATAAGGACTGAAGGTCGGAGGAAAGAAAACAAGTGAGAAATAATATGAATTCGAAAAAAATCTTAAATGTTAAATTTCTTCTGGCCTTGGGCCTTATACTACTAATCCCTAATAGATCCCGCTCTTCTGAGCGGGATCTTTATGACTTTCGCTGGTTAGATCAAGATAAAAAAGTATTCGTCTTGCAAAATAAAGAATACACCAAGGATAACACCTTTTATTTTGATTTTTCCTATCTCTCTAACCTGAGTAGTACCTTTCAAGATACGAAAGGTTTTCAAGCCAAAACAGGCTACTACTTTCACGAAGAATGGGCGTTCGAACTTACATTTATTGACTATAGTAATAAAAACAATGATGCCTACAATAACTTGAGAAGGGTTAATGCAACAATTCCTTTTCAAAGAAAAATGGATAAAAGTTATGGTGGCACAGTAATTTATGCACCATTTTACGGAAAGGTTAATACCTTTAATAAAATCTACTACTTTGATTGGTATTTTGGCCTAGGTGTTTTAGGTATTGATGCCGTAAGTAATGCCAAAAGTTCAAGCAATCCCAATAGTGAGGCCTTTTCTAAAGAACATTTTACTGGTGGATTGGCCAAAACAGGATTGAAATTTCACGCCAATAAGAATTGGCATTTAAACCTTGAAATTCAAAATACTTATTTTAAGGGATATGGGCCAGTGCCTGGCTCTAGTAAAAAATTAAACACGAATACTGACATAATGTTTGGTATTGGTTTTTCATTTTAATAAGGGGGAAAGTCACATGAGAAAAATTATCTTCCTCATATTAATCCCTCTCCTATTTAGCACTGTTGCAAACGCCGACTTGCAAAAAGCTTATGAGCTATATGAAAGCAATAAAAAGCAAAAATGGGAATGGATTGCTTACGAGCTGATCGATGCTCAATATTTCTTTGCGGCCAGCGTTTTTGCCAAAAGACATATTTTAATTAAGGGAGAACATTCAAGTTCATTTGAAGAAGCATTAGAAACGATTTCTATTCGAGCAGGAACAGAGGCATTGAGTGACTTACCAGACGAAAATATGAAGTTGGTTAAAGGTGCCACAATGTCCCTTGTATTGGGTCTTCGCTATTTTCAGCAGAATAAATATAAAGAGGCTATTAAAATTTTAAACGATGTTAGCGAACATTCAAAATTTTATCCTGAGGCCCAACTCGTTATTGGATCGTCTTACCTTTTGGGTCCTAAAGACAAAGACTATAAATCAAATTCAATCAATGCCTATAAGAAGTGCGAAAGCTACGCACGCTACCAAGAAAAAAAGGCCAATAATGAAAAGCAAATTAGATATTACAATCTAGTGAGAGGAAATTGTATTGTCCACCAAGCCCGAATGCTTTATACCGAAAAAGAATACCAAAAATCCAGTGAAGCCTATGACAGAATCGATAAACAAAGTTACCGCTGGCCTTATTTACTAATAGAAAGAGCATGGGCAAGCTTTCAACTTGGAGACTACAACCGTGCCCTCGGTTTAGTTGTCACTTATAAATCACCCTTACTTGAGAGCTACTTTTTTCCAGAAGCAGAGGTATTAACCGCCCTTTCCTATCACAAACTTTGTCTCTATGAGGACACGCTGAGTGTTGTCGATGGGTACTATGCTAACTACAAACCAAAAAGTGAACAACTTAAAAAACTTATTGATGGTAATAAAAATGACCCTTTATTTTTTTACAATCTAATGTTCAAAGAAAGGGAGCAAAAGGACCAACTAAGTCCATTTGTTAACGGCTTAACAACTCAGATAAAAAAGGAATTGAAATTTAATTTTGATTTGATTTCACTTCGTCGTGCTGAAGAAGAGTTAAAGGCCATTGAAAAGTGGCCTGACCACGCATTGAAGTTAGATATGCAAAATGAAACGAATATGATGATTTCCCACATGAAGAAGAACATAAATAGCTATGTTCTACAGAGAATGGCTTCTTTTTATAACGATATTCACACCATGAGTTATGAACTTTTTAATATTAAACTCGACACCTTAACAAAAAAACGTGATCTCCTCTATAAAGGTAAAAAATTGGCCACGGATAGAGAACGGGGTTCAATTAAGTATGTAAGAAAAAATTCTACCCAGCATTTTTATACCTTTATCGGTGAATTTTGGGCCGATGAGCTAGGAGATTATTCATTTGGATTAGAGTCGCAATGCTTGGAAGTTGATCGCAATAAAACTACCAACATCCAAAATGACAATATCAAAAGAATAACTTCAAATTAATAGGGCCTTATATGAGACATCTTAGACCATTTTTTATTTTTAACTTTCTCGTCATTAGCATGCTAGTAACGGGAATTGCCACGGCCCAAGATTCTGGTCAAAAATCGGAAGGTAAAATTATTTACCAGTACAAAAAATATGAACGCTTTGATTTAGGGGACCTAGAAGTTCAGGGCAATATCATTGCTCCAGGAGATTTATCGGTAAAAGAAAAGGGTGCCAATTTAATGGGGCGACCTTTATACGACAGGCGAGAATTTAGCAAAGAAATCTCGCTAGACGTGCACGAGTTGCGATAACTTTCTCCTCCTTTCCTCACAATCCCTTAAAGTAAACCATTTAGCTCAATTTTCATACTCCTTCACCGACAAGTTTCATCATGCATTAAGGGGGAATCTATGTCTGCAGAAACCGCTTTGGCACCAGTGGCCCAGAACATGAATTTTTTTCAAGAGATTGCCGCATTTTTTAATGATGGCGGAATTTTTATGTACGTCATTTTGGCCGTCTGGGTGGTTGGATTAGTGATTGTTTTTGAACGATTTAAGTCACTATTTAGTTGGGATGTCGATGGTCACCTACTCATGGAGACAGTAAAGCGCCACGTATTAATGAACGAGGTTCAAAAGGCCATTCAAACTTGTTCAAACAGTAAATCACTTTTGGCCTATGTTATGAAAAGTGGCCTTAAAAGGGCGAATCAAAATAAAGAACAAATTCAGGATGCCATTGAATCAAGCATTCTAGAAGTGTCACCTAAGTTAGAAAAAAGAATGGGACACCTGGCGCTTTGCTCAAATATCTCAACATTATTTGGCCTACTAGGAACCATTCAAGGTTTGATCCAATCATTTGGTGCTGTGGCAAATGCAGATCCTGCAAGCAAAGCAAAGCTTTTAGCACTTGGTATTTCGGTCGCCATGAACACAACTGCTGCAGGCCTTATTGCGGCCATCTCACTTTTAATTGCTCACCAAATTCTTGTAGGGAAAAGTGAGAAAATCCAGTCGGAGATTGAAGAGTTTTCATCAAAAACAGTAGACCTACTATCAGCTAGAAGAGGCGTTCCTCAATCAAGCATCGAACAAGAAACTGAAGAACATTCAGAAGGTAAGAAGTTAGAAAGAGCTTCTTAAGAAATAAAATTTCATGGGGAATTAAAATATGTTGCGCCCTAGAAAAAAAATGAAAGTGCCAAAATTAAATCTGGTACCTATTATGGATGCCATATTTATATTCATTTTCTTTTTACTATTATCTGCGCAATTTTTAGATATTCATGAAATTAAGGCAGAAGCACCAGTTGTAGCGACATATCAAGAAGAAAAACATAAAAAGGAACCACTCAATTTAATGCTGGAAATTGATGAAAAGCAGATCATTATTAAAACCGGTGTCGACGGGAATATATACAAGAAATTGGATATGAATGAAAACTTAACCCAACTTCACACGCTTTTAATCGAATTAAAAGGGAAAAATATTTCTGAGCAATCTGTTATTGTAAAACCTGCCAAAAATTTAGAGTTCAAAAAAATTGTTTCAATCCTCGATCAAATCAGGGGAACAAAACAAGAGATCACGGGAACTAACGACAAGGGTGAGATCATTAAAACAAACGCCCTATTTCCGCAAATTATTTTTGAAAGCATAATGTAAGTTATTTCAAAGAGGAATTTATGGGTAGCCTAGCAAGCAATTTAAGAAGAAGAAAGGCAAAGAAAGAAACAGTGGAGATCGACATTACTTCACTGCTAGATATATTAACCATTTTACTAGTTTTTTTACTACGAAGCTATAACGCTACAGACCTCAAACTAGAAGTGGTGAAAGACGTCAATGTGGCGGTTTCAGAAAGCGAAGATTTGGGAAGTCATGCCGTTATATTACAGGTTAATGATAAAAAAGAATTATATTTAAACACCAAAAAGGTTGCTGATTTAGACGAAAAAGGTATGGGCGCAGAAATCTTAGAAGGACTTCTAAAAGTGGAAGCGGAGAAAATGAGAAAGGAACTTGCTCTACTAGACCGCCGCCCCGCTTCGACAGATCCTAAACCTCAAACAGAGAGCAAAGACAAACCAGGTGAGCGGCCCCTCAATGTAAATTTTGTTTTTGATGAGAAAACACCTTATGAGTTAATGGCCAAGGTTATGCATTTCGCCTCAAAAACAGGCCACACAAAATATAAATTTATTGTCCAAGGAAGAGGACAATAAAAATGAAAATGCGATTAACTTTTACCATTTATACTTTATTTTTTCTACTTTCTGTGGGGAATACCAATATCTTTGCAAAAGAGAATAATAGTCTTCCCAATGATAAAACGGGGACACAGAATGAATTAGAGACGAGAAATGCAGAGTTATGGGCATTACTTAATGAAGAAATTAAAACAATTGAAGCAGTAAAGGGATCGCTTGGTCAGGACTTAGACTATAGATTATTTCACCTCTACAGTGAAAGGCTGGCACTTATTAAAGAAAAAGAGAATCGCAACTTTTTAAATGCTTCAACAACCGGAAAATTGGCAAAAAAAGAAAGTTACTTCAAAGAATCTGCTGCAGAATATGTAAAAATAAACAAATATGGCCTTAAACTAATTGAGCGATACAAAAACTTCACTCATACTGCCGAAATATTCTATACCTTAGCAAATAACTCACGGGATTATGGGAGCGATAATTTTGCAGGTAAATATTATAAACACGCCCTTGGTTCACCCGGCCTTAATGAAAAACTTAAGCACAATGTTTATATTGGCCTAGCAGAATATCAATACAATCAAAAAAACTACAATGAATGTATCACTTCCTATCAGGAAGTTTTAAAGAATGGAAAAGATGAATGGATGGCCAGGCATTTGCTGAATTATGGATGGTGTAATTTAAAATTAAAAAACAACAACCGAGCGATTGGTTCGCTTTTAAAAGCATTTGAATTAGGAAGAAGCGGTCAATTTTTATCTGTGGAGGAGCAGGTTCTAACTGCCTTAGCTGCTTTTTTCGCCATGGGTGGAAGGTCAGAAGAAGGCCTAACATTCTTCAAAAAGCACCTAAAAGACCCAACACCTTATCTTATTAAATTATCACGGTTTGCAGCTGAGAACGGTCAATACAAAGAAGCAGAACAGGCGCTGAATGATGCTGTTACATATGAGAAGTCGCGCAAACCAATTATCAATGAACAACTGGCCGAGATTTATTTAAAACAGTTGGACCTTTTTAAAAATTTTAAAAATGAGGAACAATACTTCAAAACTGTTGGAACCTTACATAACTTGTTAATCGAAGTGAGAAATAACAAATCTTTGTTACGAATTGAGCCTGAGAGGATGGATGAATTTGTCGAGAAAATACAAACTCAAGCTGGCCACTACCAAATGGACCTCGTTAAAAGATTTGGTCATGACAAATCCATTAATGAAGTCAATTTAAACCGAGTCCTAACCTATTTTTCATACCTTTCTGAACTTCTACCAAATATGAAGGGCTACTACTTCTATTACAGTGGTGAAACTCTTCTTGCGCTTAGTAAAATAAATAAGGCAGCGGACTATTATAAAAAGGCCATAGAGAATGATATGGCATTAAAGTCACATCAACCAATTCAAGGGATCACTGAATCTCCAAAGAAAGATGAAGACACAAAAGAAAAAATAAAGAGCGATATATTTTTTAGGCTAGAAAGAAGTTTTACTGGTTTCTTTACAAGCATTAATTCAATTGATTTTGATAAAACAAAATTTAATGCACTTGAGTTATTTGGATTAGAAAGTTACATCTTGATGTTCCCCGAAAAGAAGGATTCCATTAATATTTATGAAAGCTTGTTTGCCATCTACCTGCGGGATAAAAAACCTACAAACGCAGAACTGTTAATATCAAAATATCATGACCACTTCCCTGATCGTTTAGATTGGCAAAAGAAACAATTTTTGGCCTTGATTGACTACAATATCAAACTCAAAAATACTGATGAACTGAACCGGCTTATTGCCATCATGCCTCAAAATCCATTCCAATTTACAAAAGTGGAAACAGAAAAGGCCATCGTTATTTTAGGAAACCTTTTATTTGAAAGTTGCTTGGCCTTAGAAAAAAAGGGACAAGGAGACTTGGCAATTAAAAAACTCATTGAACTTTCTGATAATAACGTTTACCCAACCTCAGTAAGGGCCAAGTCAGCCTACAATGCCGCCGTCATGCTCATTGATACCCAAAACGGACTAAGTGCATTTGAACAATCCATGTCCGCCTTAAAATTATTTAATGAAAACGAAGTTAAGGAATATGAAGTACGTATTACTTCTATCGCTGAATTTTTATATTTAATGCAATTCAATTCTGAAGCTATCAGCTTAGCGCACTCTTTATGCGAAAGAATTTGCTCCATAGAACTTCTAAACAAAATTGTTATTTGGGAGGTCCATTTAGGAAAAGGGGCACAAACATTTTCCCTTTTATATAAGATTCTTGATCAATATGAATACAAAAATAAATTACCTGTGGATCAACAAAAGGTTTATAAACCCCTTCACACCTACCTCCATAATGACAACTCTAAACTTTTTGAATATTTATGGAATTGGACACTTCTAATCTATAGAGATAATGTCATGACTAAGAAGTTAGCCGATGCACAATTAATCATTAATTTTCTGAATCGATCTTCTCACATTTTAACTTCTTATGGTGATCAAATTGAGGCACAAATAATTGCTCCTACCTTTGATCTAATGGTCAACTATAGTTTTAATTCCCTAAGAGAAACTAGTGACATTGGTAAAAACAGTCGAATCTTTATTGAATCACTACGAATTTTTTCAGAGAACAGTGGCATATCCTCCAACTTAAAAAATAGTTCTGTTTCACAACTAACTCAATTTATTGATATGGCAAAGTGGTGTGAAGACAATTTTATCTCTCAAGGTGAAGAATTTGGTGACAAATTAATTCCTGAAAAAAACTTATCTGATTTGGAGCAATCATTATCACCTTTTGATGGTGATAAATTTAATCTCGCCATTAATAATTTCCTTGGTAACTTACAAACGAAAACGAGTGAATATGAAGCAAAGCTTGCGACCTTGTCAGCAAAGAATAAGGAATATTTCTCACCAATCATTTTGGGCTATCTGTCACTTTTGTATTTAGACTCTTTAAGAAAGTTTCAAGGAAACAATTTTAAAGAAGCACCAAAGGAACTAATTGGCCAGATTAGGCCACTGTGGAAACAGATTGGGGATAAAGGACAAAGCTATTTATCACAATACCTAAAATTTAGGAGTCCTGGGGCCCTGGTCAATACAACATACCCCTTCAATCAAAATCTTTCTAGACTAGATCACAAATTGCGCCAAGGCCCTAATCAAAAGTCCGAGAGAACGCCCTCTTCCATTATTCCACATAATATAACAGAAGTTATGTCCAGAGAGTCATTTGAGCTACAACCAATCTTCATCGATAACATTAGGAATGATAGTCATGAAAACAAATAGATTGCTTCTAATCCTGACATTGTTTCTTGTTAATTGCGGTCATAATAGCTCGACTAAGCACTTTGTTCTCAAAGAGAAACGAGCAAGTCAATTTACTTCGGAATCTAGTATTCTTCTACCAAAGGCAATCTTGGAAAATGAATTAAATTCAAAAAATGGTAAAGCGCTCGGTCCCCTAGAAGCGATAAAAGGCCACTGTAGTTATGGTAACCAATCAGGAAAATCAAAACATTTTGCTTTTGCCCAAGATTTGATTAGAAAAAATGTAGCCGCAAAGAAAGATACACCTCAATTTTGGCTTATTGCCGGTAATTGTGCCTTTTTAAAAGACTCGCTTTCGGAAGCTTATAGTTATTATAAAACTTCTTTAGATTTAATCCGCAGTGGCAAGCTAAACAGAGAAAACGAAATCTTGAAGGCCCAGGCCCTTAATAATTTAGGCCTTATCATGTGGAGGAACGGAGTTCATAATCATGCCAAGATCCATTTTTATCAAGCAGCACAATTAATAAAAAGCAATGGGCCAACGATTCCGCTTTTTAACCTGCTTACCCTCATGCTTCAAGAAGGGAATTACTACCATGCAGAAAACTTGATGATTGAAATGAGCAAAGTTCACCCCTCTGATTTGGCCCAAAGAAATATTTCATCCAATTTCAAAAAGGATTTTTTCTACGCTTTAATAGAAAACGTGATTTATTTAAGTAAGAATCAATTCTCCCAAGTTGTGGAGAATCTCTCGTCCTTTAAAATGGAATTAAATAATTCACCATTGGCGACATGGCAATTGGCGATCGCCTATAAATCAGTGGGGAAAGTGGCCAATTCCCTTGAGACGATTGAAAATTATTTTAAATCGTCTACAACTAATCGAAATGACGTTATTGAAAATCACTTTAAATCTCTCAAACAAGAGATTGAATCAACCGACAAGAAATAACAGGTAAATAAGAAATTCAGATAGTTATGGACAACAAAGCATTACTAAAAATTAAATCTGTTGAGCAAGCCAAATCAAAAGATTTGGCCGCGACTTTTCGCGCGGTCGCTTACAAAAATGGTAATGAAGTATCTAGCTTTGTTTTTGATCGAGAAAAAATCTTGATCGGGACTGGTCCTCACTGTGATTGGATCCTACGAGATAAATCCGTTGGATATTACCATGCTTGTATTATTCTTATTCAGGATTCAAAAAATCAATCGCGTGATAAATTTCCTAGTATCGAATTAATTGATTTGGGCTCACCCAATGGAATTATAATAAATAATGAAAGACAATCTAGAGCAATTTTAAATTCTGGTGATCGAATTCTCTTAGGAGATTTGGAATATCTAATTGAGGAAACTTATTGCCCTCCCATCTCTTTTCCCGATGCGAAGATTTCTCAAACTGCCACAAAACTAATTACAAAAGTAAGACCTGTTGAACTGCCACCTGTCGAAGGTTTAACAATTATAGACGGTGAATATTGTGACATTGTGTTTAAAGAAAACCCAAACACTGTTTCTCTAGAGGAACTATACCGCGAAGATATTTCTAAAACTCCATTTATTGATTTTCATGACGAAGATGTAAGTACGAACAAAAACCTTATTGGATTTTACGAAAGAACCTTTAAAGGTAATATCTATAAATCAAATACTGAAAAGAGTTTACTCATTACGGTCGTCGTTAACAATTTTATTCTAACAGAGGAATACTATGCCGTAGTCAACGGTATTCTTAGCTTAGGCCGTAGGCCAGGGAAAAACATCGTCGAAAGTGGCACTGTTGATGAATTTGCTAATGATCAACCATTTATTCGAATCGATAAGGATCAAATCAACTTCATCCCCATTCAAGGACACTCTTTTGAGCGAATTGAAAAATCGAAAACGGATCAAAAGAAGGGAGTGAGTATCGAGGTTGATTCTAAAAATGGATTTTCATTTTCCCTAGCTGAACTTCAAAATACGATTGTAGTTGCCTCTTGCAAGGGCGTTAGAATTTTTATTAGGCAGTCTGAAGCTCCAACAAAAATTATCCCTCCACCATTTTTTGGGCGCGACAAACTATTTCAAAAGCAAGCACTAAGGGCCTTCGGTGTTACCTTATTGGTTAGCATTATTTTAATGCTTATTAGGCCCCCTGAACAAATGCCTGAAGAAAAAGTCGCAGTTGTTTACAAGCGAGCGACCAAACCTGAAGCCGCCAAACATATAGCTAAAAATAGCAATATGGATCAAGACCAAGGGAATAGACCGGAAGATATGCCCAACAAGGAAAATCAACAAAGCAAGTCAGGGACGCCAAAAGAGCAAAATATTGCTAAAACGGCTAATGCTCCAAAGGATAATAGTGCTCAATCGAGCAACAATAAGGCCGTCGCCCCAGTTAAGGCCTATAAATTGGAAATTTCTGGTGGTCTCAATTCTTTTCTAAGCAACAATTCAACAGTTGCAACGAATGGACCAACCGCCAACCCTGGAAATAGCATGGATCATGGCCCAAGTGGAGCGCCAAGTAAAAATTTGGGACTGGGAAAATCTAGTGCAGAAATTGGAAACTTTGGTAGCGATGCAGGAGGCATTGGAAAGGCCTCTGGTGGCTCAAAGGGTCTAACTAGTAAAAATGGTTCCGATTTACTTTATGTAGAACCAAAAACGGTTGTTCTGGGCTCTATCGATCCCGATATTCTAAGAAAAATTTTACAAGAATATTTACCCCAATTTAGACATTGCTATCAGCAAGAATTGGCGGGTAACTCAGACGACATAAAGGGCGTAGTTGACCTTAACTTTCGAATTGATGCCGCTGGGAAAGTTATTTCAACAAACATTAAGGCCAAAGACGCTCGCTTTTCTAGTAAAGGACTTGATTGCATGGCCCAAGTTTTAAAAATTATCAACTTCCCTGCACCAAAAGGCGGTGGCGTTGTTGATGTACGGCAACCACTTAACTTTTTTGCTGAAAAAGGACGCCTCTAAAGCTTAAGTATTCTCTGCTTGTGGTCGATAAAGTCCTACTTAACACGACCAACTCCTCAATAGGGAGAATGGGTTCACCAAGGATGCTAAAACTTGAAAAATACTGGCCCTTTAACACTTTCCTTCGCCATCCCATTAGTCTGTATTCTACTTTTGGGAATATCGTTACTGGCCGGTGCAGGTGCTGATCCGGCCCCCTTTGAAAGGCTCCAGGACGGCCTTGAATACTTTAAAATCTCGAAATTAAAGCAATCTATTACTTCCCTTAAGACCTATGGCCAGGAAAGAAAGTTGGTCAATGGGGTCCATGAATGGAAGTTCCATTTATTAGTTAAAACCAAAAAAGAAACCTTTACCCTTAAGAATTGTATGGCCACGGATGCCACTAAGTGTGGTCGTTTCAGTTAACTTGCTTAGGGGGCGATGGGCATTTTAATGAAACCATTAAAAACTGGTCCCTTGATGGAAGCACAACCCTGACCTATATCTATGATAAATCAAAGTCGAAAAGTTGCTTTGAAAAGCCAAAAAGTATCGTTAAATCTGGTGTGTAAATTTTACTAAAATTCACCTGTTAATTTTCATTTCGGCCATAATCCTCTCGTTTATAATTAAAAGGCGATGGGACTATGGATCTTAAACTTTTTGGCAAATTACCATTCTTGGGAATTTCCCTTCTTTTGTTGGCCCATTTATCAGCTTGCGCCAAGAATAAGGCCGATTATGGGACCCTGGAAGAAATAATTAAACCAAACCAAATTGCCACAACTGTTTTTGAAAATTTTAATCAAGCAGAGCAATCAATTCTTAATACCCAGAAAAAAGAGGATAAGGAAATTCTTGATCAAAAGATGGAAGACCTACTGGATCAATATTTAAAATTAGGAGTTAATGTAAAAGAAGGCCTCGTTTATGAAACAACAGTCAACTATGAAGGATATTCCCGTCTTCGTTCAAACAGAGACCTTAAATTTTTAAAACTATCTGAGGCAATACGATCAAAAATTGAAACTCCTGATTCGACTTTAAACAAAACAAATAAGGAAGTTAAAGCTCTTGCCATCAATGCTTACAATTTCACCGTCATGAAATTAATTACTCGCAATTATATTTTTCAGGGAAAACCTTTAAATTCAATTCGCGATCTTAGGAATCGTTTTGACTTCGATAAGGATTCAATCTTCAAAAATCCAAAGGTGCTGGTATTTTCAGGGCGCACAATGACATTAGACCAACTACAAAATCTGGCGCTAAATATACCAGACGATGAAAAGGTTTTTAGTGCACAAAACGATTTCAATACAATTGATCGACCAAATTCCAATTCAGATGCAAGAGTAATTTTTGCACTTTCCAAAGGATGTATTTCTTGTGCGGTGTTGCTGGATGAAGCATATCGAGCTAATAAATTAGATGAACAGTTAAATGAAATTACCCGCCTCTCTTTTCGAATACCTCTGTTTTTTAAAAATGATCATATTCAAAAAATTACATCTATTAGTGGCCTATTTAGACAGCATGATGATGTTTTTAAAGGTCAAAAAAATAATCTAAGTAAATTTTTTCAGACATTTGGCCCCTTTAGAATATACAACAATATTGAATACCTTACTTTTGATTGGAGTCTAAATCAAATTCAATCTCAACCGCCAATTACGACTGATCAGGTAGTCGTAGTCCAACCTCCAAAGGAAAATCCATGCAAGGCCTTTTTGCAGAACACAAGTTATATGGCCATTGCAAGTTGTAATAAAATTGTCTCCGCAAGGACATCGGACTCCTATAAATATTCACTCGAGTTGGCGCATCTTTGTCTAATAAAAAGAAGCAATGGCTCAAAAAGTACCTATAAAATCATAGGGATAATTGAAGAGTATGATGAAGATAATAAAAATTCTGAGACAAGACTAGACATGGAAACAGACCAGACAACTCTCGATAATAAGACAGAGATTTTGAGCTTCAGGCATAAGGCGCGTGAAATTAGTGACATTGAGTTTGATTTCCAGAGACTAGAACTCAAGATATCCCAAAGATTTCGTTTTTGGTCTCTCGATATGTTTAAAAAGAAAAAGCAAAGATCCTTTGTCCTTGGATGCGAAAAGGTTTCAATTCCCTAACAAGAGCTTTATAATGGCATTGTTTTGGAGTTTGGATGCAATCATTTAATAAAGAAGTGGCAAGTTTTAAAGAAAGTATATTCGCCACAATGACAAAAATCGCGCAAAAAAATAACGCCATCAACCTCTCGCAAGGTTTTCCGGATTTTGACGGGCCCAACTGGCTTAAAGAGCTTGCTTATTCGGCGATGAAAGATGGACATAACCAGTATGCACCAATGCCTGGCCTGCTAGAACTGCGACAAGTTGTTTCAAAAAATTATAATAAATTTTATGGAATTAACTACGATCCCCAAAATGAAATTACGATTCTAAATGGGGCCACAGAAGCCATCTTTTGTACCATCAAGGCCCTCATTAATCCTGGGGATGAAGTTATTGTATTCGAGCCTTTTTATGACTCCTATGTAGCTTCTTTACAAATGTCAGGGGCCAAAATCATTCCTGTCACCTTAAAGCTACCAGATTTCACGTTTGATAAAGAGGAACTCGCTAACTCATTTGGCACTAAAACAAAATTAGTTATTATTAATACGCCTCACAACCCTACCGGTAAAATTTTTAATAACGACGAAATTGCACTTATTTTAAATCTCGCTTCAAAATATGATTCCTATATTTTATCTGACGAAGTTTATGAGTTTCTTACTTACGATGGACACAACCACCGGCCGACGGCTTTTGATATTAAAAGCCGAGATCGCGTCATAACTATTTCCAGTACAGGAAAGACATTTGGTGTGACAGGATGGAAAATTGGTTGGGCCTGTGCACATCCTTTGGTTACCCAACAAATCAGGCTTGTACATCAATTTACGACTTTTTCTGTGGCCACACCGCTTCAATGGGCCATGGTCAAAGCGCTTGAGCAACTTGATCAATATTTACCCAATTTTCGCCAAGAATATAAGGCCAAAAGAGACTTTTTTTGTCAGGGACTAAAAGCTATTGGCTATGGGCCCTTATTGCCAGCTGGAACTTACTTCACAGTGGTACCGATTCACTCTAAAACATCTTTGAACGATGTCGATTATTGCTTAGAGCTTATCGAAAAAAAGAAGGTGGCCGCAATTCCACCCTCAGCATTTTATTTAAAATCTGCAGAGGGACAAAAGTATATTCGTTTTTGCTTTGCAAAAAAACAGGACACCTTAGAGAGAGCATTGCAAAATTTGCGCGCCTAACATGCTTTTAGGCTTTATAATAAAGGCATGAAATTTTTATATGTAGATCCAGTAGAAATAACCAGAAAGACCCACTCTGTTTATTTAGAAAATATTTTAGAAGATGTTGAATTATTCGTATCAACAAGCTTTGAAGGTCCGCGAAGTGCCTTTGAAAAGTTTGATGAACACGGCCCCTTCGATCTGGTCGCGATCCATCATCCAAGCGATCACGCTTTGCCAAAGAGCAATAATTTACAATTTGAAAATTTTTATAACAAAGTCAGAAAGGCCACTCCAAGATGCCCGATTGTTCTTCTCGGCACCTCACCCAATAAAGAATTCAAAGAAAAATCGCCGCATAATGAGGTCATGACAATACCAACTCCGCCAATGGAGTTTAGAGAAATTATTCTTAAAGCACTATCGCCAAGTTACGGACTGAGAGTTGTTCATGCATTTCAAAAAATTAGATTATTTCATTTTCTAAAATTTAATAAATCCCTGTGCAATGTCTATTTAAAACTATCAGATCACAAGTATGTTAAAGTGCTCAATGCCGACTCGGTTTACGAGCGCATGGATATATTAAAATACGTCGACAAAAAAATTTCCCACTTTTATTTAAGAAATGACGATTTTGAAAAGTATCGTTCTCAAATTCTGAACGTTCCCTTTCTGCAGCTAGAAAAAAGGCAATATGCTCCTCATGAGTTAAATTCTTACCTAGAAAGTAATCACTTAATATTAAAACAAATGGTCTGTGAGCTCGGAATCACAGAAGAAGCCGCAAAAATTGCTCATAGTATGATTAATGAAGTAATCACGTTTGCTGAGCAAAAAACAGAGTTAAAAACACTATTTGAAAATTTTAAAAAACGTCTCGATTATGTTTATGATCATAGTTTTTTAATAAGCATTGTTTGCTGTGAAATTTTGAGAAACATGCATTGGAATACAGAAGATAAAGTGAAAAAACTCGTATTGGCGGCCATGTTTCACGATATATTAGTCGCTGATCCCCTGCTGGCACAGGTACAAAAAAAGGACGACCCTCGTCTTAAGGAATTTGATCCAAAGACGGTAAAAGAATACCTCTCCCACCCAGTTGAAACCAATCTGCTTATTTCCAATTTCGGTGAAATTTCTCCAGAGGTAGGACTCATTATTTTACAGCACCATGAAAATGAGACGGACGACGGCTTTCCCAATGGCCTTCATCATTCAAAATTGTCTCTGCTCTCTTGCATTTTTATTTTGGCCCACCAGTATATTTTTATTTTTTATGAATATGATTTTGATCCAGATTACCAAAGCAAAGTATTGGACCGACTAAAAAAGACCTATTCTTTTGGTGTATTTAAGCCAGTGCTAGATGCGCTCTGTTTGGCCAAGGCCCCTGCTACGGGAAAACCTGACGTTTAATAAAACCAAGGATTTCTAACATACTAACCGCTCCAAGAGGAAAATGTTCTTCATCCACCAAAATAACATGCCTATAGTTAAACTTATCCATATTATTGAGTGCATTGGCCAATGCATGGCGTGGCAACAAGGTGTGTGGAGTTGACGTCATGATTTCAGACACCTTCAATTTTTCAATATTACTATTACTGCTTTGAGCAAAAACCTTCAGCAAAAAATCTCTTTCAGTTACTATTCCTCTTAACTTTGTCGCAAATTCAACAACCATAGCAACTTCAGTTTTGCCTTCAATGAGCTTCTTTAGGACCAAGCTAATTTCATCTTGTGGTTCTACAATGACTGGAGTTCTCAACTGTAAACGCATGATAGGCAGTCCAAAAATTGCACCTGAAAGACTTTGACCCCGCGATTCCAAAATCTCATTATTAAAAGCTTCGTCATGAGCATTGAAGATGGCCATTTTCGATGATGTCACTGTTCCATATTTTTTAATAGAGTTGGGAAATTGCTTAATGATGGTGCGAAGAATATCTCGAACTGAAATAATACAAGGCCCCTCTTCCCCAATTAATTTATCTTTCACTTGTTCCGTTTTTAATAAAGGCAAATGTCTAAATTCATTTTCAACCACGGTCAGTATAACTTCCTTTAAATTAGAAGTTAAAGGGAGGCATAGAGGATTGGGCGTCATTAAGCTAGACAAAGGTAGCTCTCGCTGTGCCTGATCACTTATGTGGAGTTTGTACAAAAAATCGCGCTCAGTAATAATCCCTGAAATTTTCCCATCTTTTTTCAATAATAAGGAGCCAATATTTTTATCTAGCATTACTTTTAGACCAGATCCAATCGTTTCTTTTTGATCCAAAACTAAGGCCCTATTCAATGGAACTTGGTCCAATTGAATTAAAAAATTGTCCTGACTCCAAATCTCTTTTTTTTCATCCATAGTTATTTTATAGAATTCTCTTTAAGACTCAAATATTTGCCAGCTCCTTGCATCGCAAAGTGAGCGGAATTGAATGCACTAATAATTGAGCCGCCCTTTTTATCTGAAGCAAGATCGCCGATAAGAAAAAGTCCTGGTATGTTGGTTTCATATTCACCAGTAAGCTTCGGCCGTCCCCCAAAAAAATCAATTCCCACCAACTTCAAAAAATTATCTGGTGTGGTGCCGCCAAGTGCGTAAATGACGTGATCATATGAGGCTTTTTCTGAGTCTACCTCTTTGGAAAAAACGGGGCGGACTTGATTATTTTCCATCTCCAGGCCCACAATATCGATGCCTAATAGGCCATCGACTTTCCTCTCTTCAATTAATTTTTCTATTGATTGTCTGTTAATAAAATTCATTCTATCAAAACTATTTTTCCGATAGCACAAAGACACTTTATTCCCTATCTGCTGTAGATATTGAGCGTACTCACTTGCCGAGTCTCCTCCTCCCACTACAAGAATTTTTTTATTTTCGTACTTTCTTGAAGTGATATCAAAGGCGACAAGCTCTCTTAATTCTGAAGAAATTGCATAATCAGGTTTATTAGGTCTTCCAAAAATTCCAATGGCAATTGAACAAATTCGAGAACGAATTGTTTTATCTCCAGCGACAATAATAAAATAATCTCCTTCCTTTTTTATTGAATGAACCGGATGTTGATATAGGACGTTTATTTTATAATCCTCAATGACTTTATCTAACAAGGAAAGGGTGTCTTTTTTTGAAAGATCTGTCATGCATAGAACTCCATGACAAAAACTTTCATTGCCCTTATAGTTTGCAGTGACTAGCTTTTGTTCAGGATAAAATTTTCTAATTGACCAGGAATGTTCTTTTTCCTTTTCAAGCACAATGATAGAGTTACTTTGAATTCCCAATTTGGTGGCTTCGGCTGCCATCGAAATACCAGCTGGCCCTGCACCTATTATTACAAGGACAACATCAAAATCAAATTTGGTAGTTTGAGTACTCATAAATCAAGGTCCTCCTTGTATAGTCTCATTTAAAGCCTCAATAACTTTTCGATATGAGGGCAAATCAAAATCATTTTTAAGCTTTTGGATCAGGGCCTTGGGCCCCAACTTTAAATTTTTATAATCCAATAAACCATGAACAAAGGCTTCAATTACAATAAACAGAATCGCTAATCCAGAAAGTGATGAATTAGGTCCCTCAGCAAAGCCTACGCCATTTGTAGTTCCGTGGTGTTGCTTCAAAATTACATCTATCCCTGGAGGTACTCTGCCCATTGATTGTACCAAGGTACTAATCTTATTGGCATGATACAAAACCAGTTCTTTATCTTCGTCACTTAGTTCTGCCCTTACGAGATTTAATCGGCTATCGATTTTAAGTAACTTTTCATGCGATAAGTATAGGTCATGCAAAAAAGAAACGTAGATCATTTTTTCGATATTTATTTTGAGCTGATCGTTTCTTCCCCACTCCATTTTCGGGATTACGGAAGAAGAAAGTAGGGCAAGTAGAAAACTATGTTTATAACCGTAACTGGCCTTATTGGCCAAAGCGGCTTTTAAAAGTGCACCAATATTATTATTTGCTGCGGAACTATAAATACTATTGCTAACTGATTTAATCTGCCCTTCTACTATTTTAAGGGTAAGTTCAGTAACCCCTAATTTCAAAAGGAGACTTTGACCGAGCTCGAACTGACTTTCTCCAATTTGAATCAACTCACTAGGCTCATGATTCTGATCTAACAAAGCAGCACTTTTCTTTTGAATCGCTTCCAAAACCATGTCCAATTCATCAGACTGAATAAAGACTTCTTTTAATCCTAGGTCTTGGTATTTTTTTATGGTTTCAGGGTCAAATTTATCATCTTTGTGAAGTCTTTTTACAAATTGATCTTCACCTTCTTTTTTCGATATTTTTATATAAATATCACAAAGACTGTTATCGAGAATCATCAAATCGCTCAAACTGACACCCATATACGGAGGGCGGCGAAGAATTTCCAATTCCTGCCGACTCAATTTTAGTCCTTTGATTACAGCACTCAATAAATCGGCAAGCTTAAAACGCTCAGGCATTAGCTGAAATTCAATTCCAGAGAATTCAATTTCGCCAAGTGATATAAAGGCAATATCTGGCGCAGTTTCATAAATATAATTTAATAGCTTTTTACCAACTTCAAAATCATCAATAATATTACGACATACAACTAGCTGGGGACGACCCATTTCATAATTGTCTTTAATAAATTGTAAGGCTTCATCTGGAGATTGCCGATGCTCAATCTTACAACGCAATTCCTTTTCCAAATATGGAATAACTGCACTAAAGACCTTTTCATTTTTTTCAACAAATAAAATTGTATGCATAATCTATTAAAATTTCCTGTAATACAAATCTGTCCATCCTAAACGCCAGACTTCTAATCCCATAAAGGTAAAATAAATTATTGTGACCAAAGTAAAAACTGTTAAAAATCGTTTAAGTTCGGCTTTTCTTTTTAAATTTATTCGAGAGAAAATAATTAAATATAAAGATCCATAAATAAAACCAATAAAAAATCCCGTTAAGTGCGCCCCATTGGCCATCATTGACATTGGCCCAGGAATAAAGGTTATAAAGAAACAAATTAATAACCAAATAAAGCCAGCTCGAGGAATATTGACAGGCGATGGTATTTTTAAAAGTTGCCATCCAATGAATTGGCCTAGTAAAGCGTAAATGACGCCACTAAACCCGCCAAACATAGGCCCGGTCATGAGATACTGTACTGTATTTGAAAAGACACCAGATATAAGAATGAGACCTACAAAACCTTTTTTTCCTAGGGATATTTCTGATAGTGGCCCAAAATCTTTAAGGGCCAATCCATTAAATAAAATATGCAATATTCCAAAATGCAAAAAAATGGGAGTGATCACTCTCCAAATTTCCACCGATTGGAGAGAAGAAAAAAGGGATATCTCCCCCATGTCAGAATAAAGAAAGAGATGTTCAAATTTTAATACCTTTTCCGGATCATTTAAATCTGAAGTTGTAAAATGGAAATAGGTTTGAATTACAAAAACTAAGCAACAAAAAATAAGAATATTTTTTGAAATCAGCGCTTTCTTTAAAAGTGCGGGCTTTGGGGTCATGGCATTTTGGAGTTGATGCCTTGAAATGTATCGAGGCATTAAACCCAAATATTGTGCAAAAATATACTTGGCCTCTTCAATTCCAACAAGGTTTTCAATTGATATATTAAAATCGCCATTTCCATTCTGCTCCAAAGAAGGAGTAAACCCTTGCTTGTCCAATTCTGTGACAATGACTTGGGCCAATTCTTTATCCTTCAGAGTCCCAATTAAATGGGGCATTAACTTACCTCTTTCCTTGATAAATTACATTTCACGTTTTTGGAAAAATATGGCTATGAGAAAAAACAAAATAAAGATAGTCACACTATAGTGCGCAAGTTCAATAGCATAGTTAAAATCAGGCTGGCTGCCATTGATCAGACTACTGCTTAAGGAACTCCATAAGCCGATCCGAGGGAAAAAATAATAAGTTATGAGGCCCAATATCTTCGCAATACCTAAATCTCGGAAATGATCTGAAAAGGCAATCGAACTGAAGGTGGTATTACCCAAATTTATAATGCCAATTAAAATGAAAGATAACACAAATGCGACTAATTTCCCCATAAACAAGGTGAAAAAGGCAGAAATCGTAATAACTGCTACAATAACTAAACAAGTTCCCAACAGAGCGCCAATCAAAGACCAGTTAACATTTGTCGCTCCATCGCTCACGAAAAAAATTATCCACGCCATTAAAAAACTCAAGAGGTAATAACTAAAAACCATGGCACTACTTCCAATAATTCTGGTCAATAAATACCACCAGCGTTTAATAGGTTGTGCCAAAAGCAAAGGTGTAATGCCGGATTCTAAATCTGATTTTATAGTATCAACGCCAAAAATCATGGCCAATATGGTAGACCATAGACTAATAAACCAATAAAAAAATGAAGCCTTCTGACTTTTTAAATTAATCAAATTTTCTTCTTCAAAAGATTTAATGACTAAATCAACGCCTGAATTTACAACAAAAATTAAGCAGATCGTAATGCAAAGAAAAAAGATCAGCGTCTTACTTCTCATTTCCTTTTTTAACGTATTCAAAAATAAAGCTTTAATGACATTCCAATTTATATTGATGGGCATGCTTCCCCCTTTTATTTAATAATTTTTTACAAATGCGCGTGTGTTGGTGAACTTTGTCCACGCACCACTTGGGTAAAATAATCCTCCAAATTCATTCCTTGGGGCAAATGAGACATTTCCATTTGGGCCAAACATTCACCCTTGTGTATGATTGCAAACTGATCAGCGATCCTTTCCATCTCGGCAAGGTTATGAGAGTTTATAAAAAGTGTCTTATGTTCTTCTTTTTTTAATCGCTCCAATAAATCCTTAAAATCCTTAACTCCAAGTGGATCTAGGCCTGAAAATGGCTCATCTAACAAAAGGAGAGACTTCTCTCCCACTAAAATCGATGCAATGCCCACTCGTTGAAGTTGTCCCTTGGATAAGGTCGAAAGCTTCCTTTCCTCCATTCCAGTAAGACCAGCGAGATTTATAACTCGATCTATATTTGCTCGATGTCGATCTTGAGGAACAGAATTTAAATCTGCAAAAAAATCTAACGTATCGAGGATTGAATAATAGGAATAAAAAGTGAACTTTTCAGGCAGATACCCTAATTGCAATCTGGCCTGGCTATCTAGATGAGATTTATTATAAATTTTAATATTACCTGATTGAATACTAACTAAACCAAGGAGAGATTTTACAAAAGTTGTTTTGCCGGCTCCGTTTGGCCCTAGCAATGTAAAAATACTTCCTTCCTTTACCATCAAACTTAAGCGTTTAAGCGCTTGGACAGGCCCATAATTTTTTACGACCTCATGTGCTTCAATCGCTAAACTTCCCTTCGAAATAGTTGTTCCTAGCGGTCCCGACTCAACATTCATAAGAACCCTTTTATAAAATTTACTTTAAAGACAATGCAAGGACAGCATATTGTATCTTAGAATGGACCATATGAGAAAATGTCTCTTTACTGGCTTTGAACCTTTTTTGCAGTTTAAGCATAATCCAACTCAAATGTTGGCCAATGATTGGAACGGGCAACAATGTGGACCCTACATGATTTATTCTCATGTTTTTCCAGTCGACTATAGAGGATGTGATCAGCAAACATCCCAAGAATGGTTCTTAAATATGTTGTCTGAAGTTGACTTAATTCTGCTCAATGGATTGGATGGCAAGAGAAACGAAATCTCCCTTGAAACCATGGCCTACAATGAAATATCGAACAGCAAGCCCGACAATAGTGGTCAAATATACTCCGGGGAAATAGTACCGGGAGCAACCGCCAGATTAACCAATTCTCTTATTGCGCCCTTTGCTTTAAAAATAGTCAGTACCCTTAATTTAGAAATTAATCCACATTTGCAAGTCTCCATTTCAAATAACCCAGGAAGATACCTTTGCAATTTTATCTATTATAAAATATTGCATCTTCAATCTCAGGCCCAAGAAAATGGGGCCAAGAAAAAACCAACCTGCCTTTTTATCCATTGGCCAAAAACTGAAGACCTAGGCGGGAAATCAGGAATTACGCAAAAAACTTTTACTGATCTTTTGCCGACACTTCTTACTACTATTTTCGACCATCTTGACGGAAAGAATCGGGAATAAACTTTTGAGACTCAAATCACTATTTTCATGATTTTGTGAATTTTTTCCGATAATTAGGATATGCATGGACAAGGATTTTTAACAAGGCAACAGCAATGGCTGCGGTGGAAACACGCAGGTACGGCACTTATGATTGCGGCCTTCGTCAGCTTGATTTGTATATTTGGCACTAAATTTACTACCAATGTCCCATCACTATCTTTCATACATCGTTTTTTCATTTTACTTGGTGGAAAATTTTCAGCCGGTGGGTATATTCAATTTTTTACATTCTTTGCATTTTTTTGGGCACTACTTGAAGCCAGACATTACAAACATGAATTTGACATGAGTCGAGTTCAGGCCTTGGTTAAAGGAATTGCCGGACAAAAATCACCCAGCAATTTGGATATCAATTCCTTGGAACATATTGTGCTTAACTTTGAAAAATCTCAGGGAAAATTTGTTCTTAGTGATTTATTAAAAAAGGTAGTCCAAAAATTAAAACTAAATCCTTCCATTTCAGAAACTCTTGATCTGGTTAATGTGCAAATAGACATCTATCGTGAAAAAGCATTTGGTGCACAGAACCTAATTCGTTATTTAAATTTTGCCATCCCATCACTTGGCTTTATTGGAACAGTCCTTGGTCTCTCTGACGCCATGATGATCGCCCATACTGGTGACATGGAAAAAATCTCCCTTTCCCTCGGGGTGGCCTTTGATACAACACTTGTAGCGCTAGTACTTGGCCTAATCCTTATGTGGGACATCCATGAGCTTGAGGAACTTACAGATCTTTATCATGCAGAGACAAAAGATTTTATCTACAACAATTTAGTTCCAAAAATAGAAAGCAAAGGCCAAATTAACCATGCCCAAAAAGCGTGATCTTCCTAGTATTTCACTCTCAATGCTCGATTTACTATCGGGCGCACTTGGCGCCATGATGATTCTTTACATAGCCGTTCCTAAGGGAACCCAACAATCAAAAATGATTGTCGAGTCAAACCAATCGTCGGAAAAACAAATTCTCGCAGCAAATCTTGGTTTTCGTTTTAAAGGTAAAAAAGTAGTTTTTATTTTAGATACTTCGGGGAGCATGGAAAAAGAAGATCGAATTGGCCAGGTTAAAGCAGGATTAAAATTTTTTATGACTTCACTTCCGGCCGATTTTGAAGTGGAATTTATCCAGTTTCCTGGTCCCTTGGGAGAAACTTTCAAACCACTATTTGGGCGCACCCGACCGATGGAGGAAAGTACCAAACTGGATATTTTTCGCCACCTCTACACTTTAAAACCATTTGGACCGACTCCAACTCGCGAAACCCTTTTATATGCTCTACAGAATTACCCAGAAATTTCTGATGTCGTTTTACTTACAGATGGAGCACCGACTGTAGGCATGACATATGATCCCGATGATATTGGAAAAATTTTGAAGCAAGTTGAAATAATCAACCGAAACCAAATTCAAATTTCAGGTTTGGGGATAGGCCGAAGATTTTTAGATGAGCCCAATGATCCAAAATATCAATTTCTCTACAATCTGGCCGCTCAAAATCATGGCTTCTTTTTTGGACTTTAAACCGACTTGAGTGCAATAGGTCTTCTTGTTGTGTCGATCGCAACGTAAGTAAATGTTCCCTCAGTTACCTTTACCCTTGTTCCTGAGTATTCTCTGCTGGCCCAAGCTTCAATTTTCACAGTCATGCTAGTTCTTCCGGTTTTAACAAGTTGAACATAACAACACAAAATATCACCAACCAGAACGGGCAAATGAAAAGTCATGGCATCGACGGCCACTGTTACAGTTCGGGTACCTGCAAATTTTTTGGTGACAATACCACCAGCGATATCCATTTGAGACAGAACCCAACCTCCAAAGATGTCACCGTTGGGATTGGTATCCGCTGGCATGGCCAAGGTTCTAATAGCAAGTTCACCAACAGGCTCTGAATTTTTTCCCTTTCCATGACTATGCGAAGCCACATTCAATGTTGGTAATTTCCCTTGTTTTTTATTTTTTGCTTTTGCCATAGAACACCTCAGAAAACTTGAACATGGGCGGAAGAAAACTCTCCCGCCCGCATCCTTTAAGTAAGACTAATTCATCGCTTCGAATTCAATTTTAACACTTACTTCATCGTTAATCATTTTATCGCCGAGAGCTTGAAAGAATTTACCTGAGTTATATTTAATATCATAGGCAGTTCTGTCAAAAGTTAGTGTTCCATTTCCTTTTAAGGTTTTTTCTGTGGTTGTAATTGTCGCAGGAAATGAAATTGGCAATGTCTTTCCTTTAATTGTTAAATCACCTACGATCGTAAAATCGCCACCCTTGGCAGGCTCTACACTTTTAATAGTAAGCTTGGCTTCCTTAAATTTTTGAGTACTAAAAAAGTCGTCACCGTTTAAGTGATCTACTAGCTTCTTATTCCATTCAGCATCAGCAAGGTCAGTGCAAGTTATTTTTGTCATATCAATAGTTACCGTTCCGCTTTTTAGTTTAGTTCCTTCGACAGTCATTGTTCCACTTTTCACCACGACAAGCCCTGTGTGCTCACCAGTAACTTTTTTTCCAGTCCAGGTAACCTTTGTTTTGGTGGTGTCTAACTTTAGGGTTGCGGCCTGAGCGCTTGATCCAAGAAAGCAAAAGCCGGTTAATAAGACCATCGTACTCATTAGTTTCGTTGATAATTTCATTCGTTAACTCCTTAGTGTTTTCCACTTCAGTGATTCTTAATTTAGATAGGGATTATAGTAGACCAGAGTTTAATTTGCCTATAGACTCGCCTGCATCATGAGCGTGTTTTCTTTTGAAAACTTTTCCAGTCAACTATTGCGGCAGCGAATGAGTGAGAATTTTCGCTTCGCGCTTCCCATTGTCGCTGGCCAAATTGGCCAAATGATGTTTGGCATTGCAGATATTTTTGTCGCAGGTAAATATTCCGCCACCGCCCTGGCCGCGACAGGATTAGCATCAGGATTTTCAAGTCCACTTTTTATGCTTTCTTTTGGCATTTTAAATTCGATTGCCCCTACTGTGGCCTATGACCGAGGAGAATTAAGAAAGGATTCGACACAAGAAAATCATCGCTTTTTTTGGCCATCTCTCACCATGGCGTTGATTGTTTCTTTATTGATGTGGCCTGCGACACTTGTCATTTTACAATTTTACGATCAAATGGGACTCAATCCAGAATTAAAAAATTCTGTTCATGATTATATGATCTGGGTAACTCCATCTATTATTTTTGCCTGCCTTTTTCAGGCCATAAAGGAATACCTCCAAGCTCACCTTAATACATTTTTTGCTAACGGCTTGATCCTCTTTTTTAATATTTTAAATTTAATATTCAATTTTGTGTTTATGTTTGGCCATGGGCCAATACCTCCAATGGGAATTAAGGGATTGGCCATTGCGACGTTAACAACTCGTTTTTTACTTTTTTTATGTCTCTTTATTTATGCCCTCCACTTTTTAAAATCGCAGTCACCCAAATTTTCATTGCGACCAAATCTAGAACAACTTTTTCATCTTCCCCTATTAAAGCAATTATTTAAATTAGGAATTCCTATTGGCCTAGGAGTGTTAACTGAAGTTTTAGTATTTTGCACCGTCACCCTCCTGATTGGCCGCATGCCAACTGTTTATTCAGCGGCCCACAACGTCGTTTTGACTCTAGCGTCATTAACATTTATGCTTCCCCTGGCCCTTAGCAGTGCTTCAGCGGTTAAAGTGGCCCATTCGTTTGGCCAAAAAAATATCATGGATGTCGCCTACAACAGTGCAAGCTGCACTCTCCTTGCTGTCATTTGTATGATGGCCACTGCATCTATTTACATTTTTTTCCCCCAAGCACTTGTTTCATTTATTACGAATGACGAAGGAGTGACCCAGGCTTCTGCCATTCTTTTATTTTGGGTGGCCCTGTTCCAAATTCCAGATGGTATTCAAATTACTCTATGGGGAGCACTCCGCGGTCTTTCAGTGACCAAAGCACCTCTCTTTATATGTCTTGTTTGCCACTGGTTGATTGGCCTTCCATTGGGAGCCTATTTGGCATTTAAACAAGAAAAAATGGCCGAGGGACTGTGGATTGGCCTCACTTGTGGTCTCATCACATTGGCCACGGGCCTGTTAATTTTGTGGTATCGAAAAATAAAATCATTAAGCTTAAACAAGGCATTAATACCTTCATAATTCTTATTGATGGCCGAAAAAATGGTCTGTTTTTGGCCCTTAATAAGCCTTATCGCTCATAAAATATCAAGCACTTAGGTCGCAAATTGGTGCATTGTCAGGTTTCCCTTAGAATGTCTTAAGAATAGCTCCCTCAATCATCAAAAATCGAGGAGTGGGATATGGGATTCAACATTAAGGCTTTACTGCCACAATTGAATTTAAGTCACCCGCCTGTGACCTATCCACGCAAATCCATTCAGGCCCACATCAGTACTGAAATGGAGGACACAGAAAATCTCAAAGATAGAGAGAAATTTATGGAAGATTGGCGAGCCCTCTTAGATAGAGGCATGCAATCTGATAATTCTGGCGGTGAAAAGGAATAATTATTAATTTTTACGACGGAAGCTTAGGACTTTCCGAAAGATAAGTATATCCATCGAGACACTCTTCATAAAAATCAACCAATTTTACACCCTGTCGAGGAGTAATCTTTCCTCTTTTTACTTGGCCATCAACACCTTTTTTAAGAGTCGAGGCCATAAAGTCAGGATTATATTGCATGGTAGAGAGCACAGTTCGAGAACTAGAACCTCGAATAACTTCCTCTATGTAAAAATCGGTTGGATCATCATCATCAGCAAAGACGTGTACTTCATTGAGCCGGCCAAATAAATTATGCATATCACCCATAACGTCTTGATAAGCACCGGTCATGAAAATACCTAAATAATATCCCTCATGTTCCTTCAATTCATGCAAGGGTACGGAAGATTTCTTGCCGCCTTCACAGTCCATAAATTGGTCAATTTTACCGTCGCTATCACATGTAATATCCGCCAAGGAACAAGAGTTACTTGGACGTTCATTTAATCGGTGTACGGGCATTACAGGTAGCAACTGGCGGATGGCCCAAGAGTCTGCGGCACTTTGAAAAACCGAAAAATTGCAGAGGTATTGAGCTGACACTGATTCGGCCAAAGATTTTAAATTCTCAGGCACCATATCCATTTGTTTAACAACAAAAGTAATTTTTCGCGCAATATTCCAATAAACAGTTTCAACTTTCGCGCGCTCTTCTAAAGAAATGACACCCAATTTAAAAGCATTTAAACAGTCGTCTTTAATTTTACAGGCGTCATTCCAAAACTCCTGCATATTTTCTTTTGTTAGAAATTCTTCAAGATCGCGAATGTTGCTGACAAGGACATGCTCGCCCGTAACCTTTCTTGTAGAGAAGGAAACATTCACTGGATCGATTTTGCCAATCACGTTAGTAATAACGCAAGAATGGTGAGCAGTGATGGCACGACCACTCTCCGATACGATATTCGGATGAGGGATGCCCTCCAATTCGCAAACTTGCTTTAATCCGTAAACAACATCTGCTGCGTATTCTTTCATGTTGTAATTTTTAGAAGACTCATTAGTTGAGTTTGTGCCGTCATAGTCAACGCCCAAACCACCACCCACGTCAAAGTATTCCAATTGAATTCCGAGCTTACAAATCTCGGTATAAATCCGAACACCTTCACTCACGGCATCTTTAACGGCACGAATGTTGGAAATTTGGCTGCCAATATGGAAGTGGAATAGTTTCAAACAATCGGCATAACCTTCTTCTTTAAGCGTATTCACGACGTTAATAATTTCTGAGGTCGTTAAACCAAATTTGGCGCGATCGCCTGAACTGTTCTCCCACTTACCAAAACCCTTAATCGACATTTTTGCGCGCACACCAATCATAGGGCGAACGTTGAGTTCGCGTGAAAGGCGGAGCAAAGGTTGTAACTCGGAATATTTCTCAATAACAACCACCATAGAGCGATCAAGCTGACGCCCTAGCAAGGCGAGACGCATATAATCTTCGTCCTTGTATCCATTTAGGATAGTAAGAGAATGCTGATTTGTATTGAGAGCAAGAACGGCAAGCAATTCTGGTTTTGAACCAGCTTCAAGTCCAAAATCGTAAGGAGAACCGGCATCAACAATTTCTTCCACCACTTCTCGCATTTGATTAACTTTAATGGGATAGACGCCAATGTAGCGGCCTTCATATTCCGCCTCTTCAATCACTTCACGAAAAGAGCGGTTGAGATTTTTTACCTGGGATCGCAAAATATCATGAAAACGAATTACCGCAGGGAAACTGATTCTCTGCAACTTCATCTCTTCAATAACTTCATAAATATCAATTTGAATATCGCGCGAAGCTTTGTTGGGAAGAACGACCAAATTGCCTTTATCGTTCACTTCCAAAAAGCCTTCGCCCCAACGAGAAAATCCATAAAAGCCATCGGCTTCAGCACGATTCATGGGAACCGCAGTCATGGCAGGAGGAATGAGTGACTGGCCACTTCCCCCGTGAGTTGAAGTTGACTCTCCACTTTCTAATTGGGTCGTTCCACTCGTCAAATTCTCCATTGTCCTGGTCTCCTCGGGTCTTCGGTTAATAGCTTGGACTTTCCAAGCGTTGACAATTTTTAGAGGCCTAATGATTACCTGAAAAAGCGGTGCGAAATCAACCATTAATTTGGCCTATTTTTCGCTAGAAAATAGGTGGGTTCCGTGAGACCTTTAAGCGCCTTTACTTTAGTAGGAGAAAGCCGATGGCCATAAAGAAAAATCCTCTAGGTCGGTCCCCCTTGCAAGTCTCTGAAATCTGTCTTGGGACCATGACATTTGGCGAACAAAATAGTGCCAAAGAGGCCTTTGCCCAACTGGATATGGCCTGCGACTACGGGGTCAATTTTATCGATACGGCCGAAATGTATCCCGTACCGCCAAAAAAGGAAACCTACAGCAAAACCGAAACCATCATTGGCGAATGGCCAGGATTAAAAAAACAGCGAAATCAATTAGTCTTGGCCAGCAAAATAGCCGGCCCGGCTGAGTGGATGGATTACGCTAGACCTGCACCCTGGAACAGGGGCCCAGAACTGACTCCTGAGCACCTCGAATTTGCGCTCCATAATTCGCTCAAGCGCCTTAATACGGACTATTTAGACCTTTACCAAATTCACTGGCCGGAGAGATCAACAAATTTCTTCGGCAATCGCGGCTTTAAGGCCGATCCTTCCCTCAATTCTTCAGAAGGATTGAGGAAGGAGTACCTTTATGCATCAAACCAAATGAGTGACCGCTACCGCCAGTTTCTTATGACTCTAGGCAAATACATCAAGGAAGGAAAAATTCGTACTGTCGGCATGTCAAACGAAACCCCCTGGGGAATGGCCAAATGGCTGCAATGGGCCATGGAAGACTCCCAAA
>Ga0172372_10000599_pt1 | contig 55357 bp, 47 predicted proteins | sample LakKiv5m_2_FD_114544 | JGI IMG/M metagenome (GOLD analysis project Ga0172372, IMG submission 114544) | Freshwater microbial communities from Kabuno Bay, South-Kivu, Congo - kab_092012_9.5m | ecosystem: Environmental > Aquatic > Freshwater > Lake | place: Democratic Republic of the Congo...
CCCTTGCGGGCGCCAGCCCCTCAAGCTGGTGCGTCTGCCAATTCCGCCACTTCCGCATCTGACACTGTGCATCGCCGCCGGGCCGTGGCCGGGCCCGGGACGAGGGGGGCAACCCTGATCAGGGCTGCGAGGGAGGAGGTGTTGCCGGTGCCGGAGCAGCCGGAGCCGCTTCGGGAGCCGGAGTCGCCGCGGCAGGTGCCGCCGGAGCCACCGGTCCGCCCGGACCAGGCAGCGCCGCCGCCGGAACAGGTGGCGGACCTTCAATGCCACCCACCACGGAACTGCCACCACGCTGGCCCCACGCCGTGAGCGTCAACGACAGCACGACAAAGAGCACCGCAAGGCCGGCCGTGGCGCGCGTCAGCAGCGTCGCGCCCGAACGGGCTCCGAACACCGCCTGGCTGCCACCGCCGCCAAAGGCATTGGCGATGTCGCCTCCCTTACCCTGCTGCAGGAGAATCACCCCGATGAGCAGGAGGCACACCACCGTATAGATCGCGACCAGAAAGTAATACAGCATCACTGTGGGCCTGCGCCGATTCCGTCAGGAACGGCAAACCCAGACTATAGCACAGGCTACGGGTCGAGCGCGTCCCGGGAATCGGCATGCAGCGACAGGCGCGACGGCCGGAACTCGACGTCGAACGGCGACAGGCGCCGCCCCAGCGTGCCCGGCTGATAACCCATCTCCTTCAGGCACCGCTCCGCGAAGACCGTGCCCGTGATGTAGGCACTCTGCTGTGCGTCCGTGGTGATCAGCAGGGGACGATCCGGGGGAAACCCATGCCGCAGCACCAGCCGCGAGGCATTGCGCAGGTTCGTCGTGGTGTGCCGCGCGTGCGGATCGATCAGCACCGCCTCGGGCGGCACGCCGAAACGCTCGACGAGGGCCCGCTTCATTTCGAGCGCTTCGTTATGCGGCGTCTGGTTCGGGTGCACATACCCGCCCGACACAATCAGGAACGGGGCCTGGCCAGCGTGATACCGCTGGGCCGCCAGTTCCGTGCGCAGCAGTCCCGCCGGCGACAGCGGGGTCTCGACCCGGTCCGAGCCCGCACCAGGGACGATGATGGCGGCGTAAGGATAGCGGGCCCAGTCTGCTGAGGCCACGCGCATCGCAGCCCGCTGATTCTCGCCGAGGTGCAGCGGCTCGAACCGCCCGGCCTCGTCGCGCCGGTTGATGGCCAGCAGCCGACGGGCGACCGCCAGCGACGGACCGAACACACTCGCATGCCCCGCCGACCCGCCCTCGTCACTGGCCACCTGCACGGCCAGCATTACGGCGTTGCGGTAGGCCACCGAGTCGGCCGGGTATGTCACGGCATCGATTGCCGGATACAGCGGCGCCTTGCCGAGCCCGTAGACATCGAGCAGCCGGTTCACGCCCGCAGCACTCTCGCGCCACGTCTCCGCCACCAGCGCTTCGTCCGTCAGGCCGGCATGCCGCTCGGCCATGCCGCTGCGGCGCAGCTGCCCGGCCACCAGAGCCATGGGCGGTGCCGTCCGCACGGCCGCCGACAGTGCACGAGCCGCGGTGTCGATGTCGGACGTGGTCCACCGCACGCGGTCGAGCAGGCACGGCACGTCATTGGCGCACGCGGCGACAGCGCCTCGGAGGGCGGCGACGCGCTGACGCAGCATCGCCGAGAGTTCCGGCTGTGCTGCAAGGGCCGCCCGGGCCTCGGCGCTGCGTGCAATCAGCTCGAACAGGTAAAAATTTTTCCCGACGACGGCATCGGCGAACACCAAAGGTTCTGGCCGGTCACCGGCCACCTGGCCACCGGCACCCGCCGGCCCGCGCTGCGCCACCGGTCCGTCCGGGCGCCGGGGAGCCGCCGCAGGCACGTGCGCCGGTGCGCTGCCCGTCTGCGGGTCGTATCCCGGATGCGCCGGCACGATCGGGTTGCCCGCCGGGTCATTTTGCGGAGGCTCGCCGCTGCGCACCCATGCGGTGTGCGCGAGGTCGCGCAGCAGTTCGGCCCCGCGGGCAGCCTGTCGGATGACCAGCGCCCGCGCCTGCGCGTGCGCCGGATCCTTGAGGGCTCCCTGCTGCTCGAGCTGATATACCTGCTCGGTGAACGTGCCCGCGTCGTCGAGATGCGCAAGGATTGCGCGGAACGGATCGTCGAGCACCCGCGCCGGCCGGACATCGGCCTGGAAATCCCGGGCCTCGAGGCCCATCAGGTCCACATACTGGGTTTCGAACAGCCCGTGCACCCGCGGGTTGATGGTGTACTGCTTCGGGTTGGCACCCTGCCAGCCATCATGATGCACCGTATCGTGCAGCGGCTGCGCTCCGTCGCCCGTATAGTGCCCCGTCCACCCCATGTAGAACGCGATTTCGCGCTCGACAAACTGGGTGTCGACGCCGCGCTGGCGCTCGTCGCGATAGCGCCGCATCCCTGCGAGCATCCGTTCGTAGCCCTCGACGGCGGCATAGGGCATGGTCCCTGTCCACCGCACGTTGGTCAGGTTGGCCGCCGGGTCACCTGCGGCTGCCAGGCGGCGCTGCTCGTCGTAGAGGCGCAGCACAAAACCGTAGCGCGACCGCGGGATCTCCTGCATGAACGAGAACTGCTCCTTGAACCAGCCGTGATTGGGGTCCTCGAGCATCTTCAGGAACGGCTCTGACGGCCGGCGCCACGTGTCGGGAATGGTCGACAGGTAGGCGATCCAGTCTTCATGCGCCCGCAGGAACACCGGGCCCCCGTCCGGAATGGTCCGGACAGCAACCCGGTTGATCCAGGTGTGCGCCCGCACGCCCCAGGCCGTGAGCGAATCGGCGCTCGCGGCCAGCAGGGCCAAGGTCGCCAGCAGTGTGAGTGTGGTGCGGCGGATCGGCATCAGCGTGCGCTCCTTAGAACTGCAGGCGTCCGCCGAACTGCACATAGCGGCCCGGACGCGTCCCCGTGATGCGGCCGAAGTCGGCCGCGCCATCGCGGTTGACAACAGCACCCGTGCAACCGGCGATGCTGCACGAGGCGTTCAGGCGATTGAGCACGTTTTCTGACTCGATCATCAGATCGAGGCTCGCGCGGGTGCCGAGCGGAATGCGGCGGCTGAGCCGGAAATCGACCTGGAAGTAATCCGGGCCGTTGAAGGCATTACGGTCACGGAACAGCACACGGTCGTTGAGCACGAGGTCGTTGTTGAGGTCAGCCCCGGCCACGCCGTTCACCGGGAAGCCGCTGTTGTAAAAGCCCACCGTCGACAACTGGAAGCCGTTGAGCCAGCGCAGGGCAGGACGAGCCAGGTCGGGCGTCCACGACGCCTGGCCGTTCGCGGAATGCCGCAGGTCGCCGGGGCTGCGACCGAAGTCGCGCTCCGGATTGCTCGGGTCCGTCAGCGCTCCGCCTTCCATGTCACCGAGGCTGTTGGCCTTTGCATAGCTGTAATTGGCGCTGAGCTGAAGGCCACCGGTGAGACGCTGGCGGACACCCACGTCAAGGCCGTCATATTCGCCACGCCCGAGGCTTTCCACGAGGTTGATCGCGCGGAACCGCGTGTCGGGACGGCCTGCCGATCCGCTGTAGACCGGCCGACCATCGTCAAGCGTACGGGTCACAGGGCCGAGATTGACATCGCGCGAGTACGGCGCATCCTTGTGCCGCCACCGGCTGTAGCCCACCGACAGCAGCAGGCCATCGGTCAGCTGGCGTTCGACCACCAGGCTGGCCTGGTCGGCATACATGGTCTCGAAGTCGGGCGAGAACACCGTGATGCTCGGCGGCGTCGTGAAGGCGGGATCCGCCGATGCGAGGAGCCCGGGATAGCGAGGCGCGCGGGCATCGCTGCCCGGCACCACATAGCTCAGCAGGCGCCGACCGTTGATCTGCGCGGCATTCACGATGAGACCCAGACTCGTCGTGTCATAGAAGCGGCCGAACCCGGCACGCACGGCCGTGCGCGCACTGCCGAAGGGACGCCACGTCACGCCGAGCCGGGGCGCGAAGTTGTTGGTGTCGTTCTCGACGCGGCGCGACAGCACATTCGGGGCCTCCTGATCGAGCAGCGGGTAGCGCTGCAGTTCATAGCGAAGGCCGGCACTCAGCGTGATGTCGGGTGTCAGGCGGATTTCATCCTGGATGAAGGCATTCACATAGTGGTAACGCTGCACCACCGAGGGATCGCCCAGTTCCTGCTGCAGCTGGGTGTAGGTGAAAGGACGCCCGGTGGCCGGGTCGACCACACCGCGCACCGTGTTCAGATACTGGTCGAGCGGCGTGACGGCACCGCGGCCGCCCGCTGCCGACAGACCCGCGAAAGTGAAGAGCCGCGCCTGGGCGCTCGTCACATCGAAGCTCGTCGTCTGATAGTCGACGCCAGTCTTCAGCGTGTGACGGCCCACCGTCCACGACAGATTGTCGATGACCTGAAGGCTGGCCTCGACACTGCGTGAGCCGGCCAGCGGGTTGACGCCGAAGTTGGCGATGCCCGTGATATTGATCTGCGCGCCATCAGCCGTGCCCTGACCATACGGTGCGCGCTCCTCGGCGCGCCGGTTGAATCCGACGCGCAGTTCGTTCAGCCAGCCGGTGCCGAAGGTGCTGGCCAGCTGTCCGCCGACGCCGACCATCCGGTCCTTGAACGACACACTGCGGCTGGGCGTCGTGAGACCGCCGCCGCCCCCGGGCTGATCGTTGGTGAAGCGATTGACGCGGAGGAAGCCATTCTGAGAGGCGCTCAGGCGGAAGTTGAGCTTCACACTCGGCGTATGGAATGTTTCACCGAAGGGTGAATTCCCGAGGTCCGACTGCGGAATTCCAATCGCGGCGGCGGCGTCCGGATTAATCGTCACCGGCTGCGGCAGCTTGAGGGGGTTGTATTCGTAGTTGGCGAAATAGAACAGGCGATCCTTCCGCAGGGCACCGCCCGCGTTGCCCTGCACCATCCACCATTCCTGCAGCGGCTTCACCGACGCCAGCGGCGGACGGGCATTGAGGCTGTTCGGACGAACCAGACCCAGCGCACTGCCGCGGAAGGCATTGGTGCCCGACCGGCTGATCACGTTGATGACGCCGCCGGCCGCGCGACCGAATTCGGCCGAGTAGGCGCCGGTCATCACCTGCATCTCCTCAACATTCTCGGGCGTGCTGATGACCAGACGAATCTGGCGGTTGGTGCGGCGCTGGCTGTTGTCGAGGCCATCCATCGCCCACATCATGCGGTTGTGCCCGCCCACGAGAAACTGCGTCGTCCCGAAGCCGGTGCTCGGCAGCCCCTTCACACCCGGCCCCACCAGGTGGAAGTTGTAGACATTGCGCGACGTGATGGGCAGCGTGCGCACGGCTTCCTCGGGCAGCACGGCGCCCTGCGCGGCCTGGCCGGCCACCACCATTGAGGCATCGGCCGTCACGGTCACGGTCTCTGTCGCACCACCCAGGGCGAGTGCGACGTCGACGCGCACCGGCGCGCCCACGCTGACGCGCAGCCCCGTGCGCTGGTAGTCGGCAAACCCCGACGCGTTCACGAGCAGCTGATACTCGCCCACCCGCAGCAGGGGCAGCCGGTAGTAGCCCGTACGATCCGTCTGCGCTTCCCACACCTGATTGGTCTCAACGTTGAGCGCGACGATCTTCGCACCCGGCAGCATGGCCCCGCTGGGGTCGCTGACAAATCCGTCAATGGCCCCGTCGGTCGCGTTGCTCTGGGCCCAGCCCGGCACCACGCCACTCAACAGCACCGCCAGCAGCAGGATCACTCGCAATGTCATTCAGGAACTCCTTGCACAAGAACTAAAGAGTTCCGATGGTGACCTCTCAGCGTGACGAGCACGATGCAGCGCCGTGTCGTCCATGTCAATTCCGGGCAACCATCACGTAACGTCGCCGCCAGTGCGTGTGCGCGAAGCCCCGTGCCGGTTCTCCGCTATCATCAACACCACATGGCCTCGCATCGCACAGGCGCCGAACGCTTCCGCGCGCTCCTGTTCTACGGAGTGGTCCTGCTGCTGGGCTATCTGGCCTTTCTCGTCACCCGGCCCTTCCTTGCCCCACTGGCGTGGGCCTCGGTGCTGGCCATGACCCTCTATCCGCTGCACCAGCGCCTGGTTGCACGACTCTCGCCGTCGCACGCAGCGCTCGCCACCACCCTCACCGCCGCCTTGCTGATCGTCGCGCCGCTGGCCCTGCTGGGCATGATGCTGTCGAGTGAACTGCCGCGAGTGATGGCGTACGCCCAGCAGATTCCCGCACAGGCCACACCGGAAAACATCGAACGTCTCTGGGACGAGCTGCGGCAATACGTTCCGTTCACGCTCCCCGAAGATTCCTCCCAGGTACTCGGCCAGGCTGTGCAAACAGTTGGAGGCTTCCTCGGCCCTCGCCTCGGCAGCGCCGTCGCGTCTGTGCTCGAAGTGGTCGGCAGCCTCTTTGTCACGCTCTTCGCACTGTTCTTCCTGCTGCGCGACGCCCGGCGCCTCTCCGAAGGCGTCCGCCGCCTGCTGCCGTTCCCCCCGCACGAACGCGAGCTGCTCATCACCGAAGCGCACGACCTGGTAATCGCATCGGTCGGAGCCGGTCTCACCGTGTCGGCAGTGCAGGGCCTCGTGGGCGGCCTCGCGTTCTGGGCACTCGGCCTCGGGGCCCCGGCTATCTGGGGTGTACTTGTCGCCGTCTGTTCGCTGCTGCCCGTCGTCGGGGCCGCACTCGTCTGGGCCCCGGTCGCCTTCTGGCTGGGCATGTCCGGGGCCGTCGGACAGGCCCTGGCTCTGGTGATCGTCGGCACGCTCGGCATCAGCATGGTTGACAACGTGCTACGCCCCATCCTGCTGAGCGGTCGCTCGTCGGTGAACGGCCTCATCGTGTTCATCGGCCTGCTCGGGGGGACCACCGCCTTCGGGCTGGTCGGCCTCGTCTTCGGCCCCATCATCCTCGTGCTGGCAGGCACCCTCTTCGAGGCCCTGACCCGTCACTCGTCGTCTCCCACGCAGCGCGCGTGAGTGCTATGCTCCGCCTCATGGCTCGTCTGCTTGCTGCCCTGTACCTGCTCGTGACTACGGTGGTGGCCTCATCCGCCGAGGCCCAGACCGCTGCGGCAGCGCCCCCCGGACTCATCCCGCAGGTGCGCGCCGCTCTCAACGCCAACGACATCCCGAAGGCCCAGGCCCTCATCGCTGCGTTCCGCACAGCGAACGGCACCACGCCCGAAGCGCTCGAAGCCTTCTCGTGGCTCGGACGCGGGGCCCTCGCGCAGAAGAAGTATGACGAGGCCGAACAGTTTGCCCTCGATACCTACGACCTCTGCCTCGACGCCCTCAAGACGCGCCCCATGGATGCCGAACCGCGGCTGCCCATTGCCATCGGCGCTGCCATGGAGGTGCGCGCTCAGGTGATGGCCGCCCGTGGCAACCGATCGGAAGCCGTCTACTTCCTGCGCCGCGAGGCCGACACCTACGGCGCAACCTCGATCATCCAGCGCATCAACAAGAACATCAACCTGCTGAGCCTCGAAGGACAGCCGGCGTTCGAGACCAGTTCGCGCGAGTCGCTCGCAGGCACCGCCCCCTCACTCGCCTCGCTGCGCGGCAAGCCTGTCGTGCTGTTTCTGTGGGCACACTGGTGTCCCGACTGCAAGGCGATGAGCCCCATCCTCGACGCACTGCGCACCGCCCATGCCGCACAGGGCCTCACGATTCTGGCCCCCACGCAGCGCTACGGCTATGTGGCCAACCGCGCGCCGGCATCGCCCGCCGACGAACTGGCCTACATCCGCCAGATCCGCCGCGAGGCGTATCCGTGGCTCGACGATGCGCTCGTGCCGGTGAGTGGCGAGGTGTTCACTCGCTACGGTGTGTCGACGACGCCTACGCTGGTGTTCATCCGGCGCGACGGCACCGTGCTGCGCTACAACCCTGGGCAGATGACCCGTGCGCAGATCGAGCCGCTGATTCAGGAACTGGTCACGCCGCAGTGAGTCGCCCGCGCGGAGCGGGACACAACCGGCGGCTCGACCTGCTCTACGAAGATCGCTCGCTCGTCGTCGTCAACAAGCCAGCGGGTCTGCTGACGATTCCGACGTCCCCTGGACGGGCCGAGCACGAAGACACGCTGCTCGGTCGCGCCCGCGAGTATGCCAGGCACAAGCGCGGGCGTCAGGCGTACGTGGGCATGCTGCACCGCCTTGACCGCGGCACATCGGGAGCGCTGGCCATTGCGCTCGATCCCGCCGTGCATGCTGCGGGTCGAGACCTGTTCCGCCACCATGCCTTCGATCGCACCTACCTCGCGCTCGTGCACGGGGCTCCCGCCGCCGACCGCTTCACTATCGACCGGGCAATCAGCAGCGACTATCGTGACGGACGACGCGTGGCCGTCGACGAGCAGGATTTCGACGACGCCCTGCACGCCCGCACGCATGTCGAAGTCCTGGAACGCTTCGGCACACGGGCCGCACTGCTGCGCGTGACGCTCGAGACCGGACGCCAGCACCAGATTCGCATTCATCTCTCGGGCATCGGCCACCCGCTCATCGGCGACCGGGTCTACGGTCGTGAGCATGCGAGTGCGAAGCCGGGCGACCGGCCGATGCTCCATGCGTGGACCCTCGGATTTGCGCATCCCCTCACCGGCGCGCACATCGAGGTGACCGCACCGGTGCCCGCCGATCTCCGCCGCACGATCGACCGTCTGCATCACCAGCCCCAGAGAGGTGTCCCGTCATGACCCAGTTGCTCGCCCCGTATCTGCCCCACCTGTATGTCGCCCTCCGCATCGTCGCCGGCCTGCTGTTCGCCCAGCACGGGGCTCAGAAGCTGTTCGGCCTGATGGGAGGCACGGGCCCCGTCGAACTGGCGTCGATCATGGGGGTCGCCGGTGTGGTCGAACTGGTCGGCGGACTTTCGATCGCCGTGGGACTCTTCACCAGCCTGTGGGCGTTTCTGGCCTCAGGTCAGATGGCCGTTGCGTACTTCATGGTCCACGCCGGCCAGGGAATGTGGCCCGTGCAGAACGGTGGCGAACTGGCCGCGCTGTACTCCTTCCTGTTCCTCTACGTTGCGGCACGGGGCGCTGGGGCCTGCGTCCCTGACAGGCAAACGGCCAGCGGCGCCTGAACCGCAGGGCCGCACCGGGTAACGGACAGGCGTGCTAGCATCCCCGTCCATGCGTCACCGACTTGCTGTCTTCCTCGCCGTCGTCGGCCTCGCGGCCTGTGTGCCGTCTACGCAACCACCACCGGCGGCACCATTCTCGGTGGTCGAGGCCACCATTCCCGAGATGCAGGCGGCGATGGCCGCCGGGCGCATCACCTCGCGCGAGCTGGTCACGCAGTATCTGACCCGCATTGCCGTCTACGAAGACGGCCTCAACGCCGTCATCGCCGTGAATCCGAAGGCCCTCGAACAGGCCGAGGCCCTCGATCGCGAGCGCGCGGCTGGCAAACTGCGCGGCCCGCTGCACGGCATTCCCGTGGCGCTCAAGGACAACATCCACACGTCGTTCATGCCGACGACCGGTGGGGCGTTGGCCTTCGAGGGTCTGGTGCCTCCCTACGACGCCACACTCACCACGCACCTCATCGAGGCGGGTGCCGTCATCATCGCCAAGACCATGATGACCGAGCTCGCCAACTGGGTAGCGAACGGCATGCCCGGGAACTACAACGCGCTGGAAGGGTACGGCTTCAATCCGTATGACCCCCGGCGCGATCCCCGCGGCCTCATGCCGCTGGCGCCGAATGCACCGTCTGGTTCCACACCGCAGCGCTTCGACGATGGGCGACCCGTGCTGGGAACGGGAGGCTCGAGCTCAGGCACGGGAACGGCGGCCAGCTTCTGGGCCGCAAACGTCGGCAGCGAAACGTCGGGGTCCATCCTGAGCCCGTCGAACCAGAACATGCTGGCCGGCATCAAGCCCACCGTCGGTCGCATCAGCCGGTACGGCGTCATTCCGATCACCGCCGATCAGGACACGGCGGGACCAATGGCGCGCACGGTGACGGATGCCGCGATACTGCTGGGCGCGATGGAAGGCCGTGCGCCCGATCCGAATGACGCCGCGACCTCCGCCTGTCAGGCCCCTCCGAACCGCGATTACACCGCGTTCCTCAAAGCCGACGCGCTGAAGGGCGCACGCATCGGCATTCCGCGTGCGAGCTACTACGACCAGGTCACACTGCCCGGAAGCACCGAGCCACGTGGCGGACTCAACGGGGCCCAGCGTGCCGCGATGGATGAGGCGATCGCGGTGCTGCGTCAGGCTGGTGCGGAGATCATCGATGTGGACATCCCGAGCGTCGTCGCCACCGACCCGGCGAAGAACCTGCTGCTGTGGGGCACCTGTGCAGGGCCGGCCGATGTGCGAGGCAAGGATGCCAACTGCTCGTCTGCGCTCAAATACGGCATGAAGCGCGACTTCAACGCCTGGCTGGCCTCGCTCGGGGCCTCCGCACCAGTCAAGTCACTGACGGAGCTTCGCGAGTGGAATCTCGCGCACGCGAACATGGGCGCCATCAAGTACGCGCAGGCGCAGCTTGATGTCTCGGACGAAGTGGATCTGGAGCGCGACCGTGCCAAGTGGGAAGCGGACCGCAGGAAGGACATCGAACTGGCGGCCACCACCGGCATCGATGCGACGCTGAAGTCCGCCAATCTCGATGCGTTGCTGTTCCCCGGCGCCTCGGGCGCGGCGATCTCGGCCAAGCCCGGCTATCCCACCGTCATCGTGCCGTTTGCGACCGTGCCCAACACGCCGCCGGGGGGGCCACTGCCGGACGGCTTCAACGCCCGCCCTGCCCCATACGGTGTCAGCTTCGCCGGCACCGCGTGCAGTGAACCGACGCTGCTCGGCCTGGCCTATGCCTTCGAACAGCTGACGAAGCGACGCGTGCCGCCGCCGGGCATGCCGTAGCCCTTTGCCACCCGAAGGCGCTGCGCCACGAGAGGGCGCGGCGCCTGACGACGGCCTTGCTGCTGCCCTCGGACGCCGATCATGCCCACGCCCCGGAAGATCATTGCCTATGTGGCGACCAGCGCTGACGGCTATATCGCGCGCCCCAACGGCGATGTCGAGTGGCTCAACCGCCGGCCCGACACCATCGATTACGGCATGCGGCGGTTCTATGCCTCAGTCGATACGATTTTGTGGGGACGCAAGACGTACGACTGGCTGCTGGCGTACCACAGGAAGCGGGGCCAGACGACGGGACTCTTCGACCAGTCGCGGGCGAACTATGTGTTTTCGCGCACCCCGCCCAGGCGTCAGGCTGACGGGGTGACATTCGTCGCACAGCCACTGAAAACGTTTGTCAGGCGCCTGCGTGCAGCGCCAGGCAAGCACATCTGGCTGATGGGCGGTGCATCGCTCTTCGCTGCGTGTCTCGACGCAGGCGAGATCGACGAGTTCGACATCCATGTCATCCCGGTCTTGATTGGCAAGGGCATTCCGCTCATCGAGCCACGACGCCGCGACATCAAGCTGCGACTGCTGTCGACGCGACGGTTTGCGGATGGTGTCGTGCGAGTGCGCTATGCCGTCGAGCGCACGACCGTGACCCCGAGAGACGTGCGGTAGCATACGCGGCGTGCGTCGCGCCCTGTATGCCGTCCGCAGCCTGCTGCTGCCCCTGCTGGGCCTCGGCTGCGCTGCCCCGCTGCAGCGAACCACTCCGGTGCTGAGCCCTGCCACTGAGGTACCCGCGCGGCCGGTCGCGGTGCGCCCCGACGGACGTGCCTCGATTGGGGTGGCGCTCGGCGGCGGCAGCGCGCGGGGCCTGGCACACGTCGGCGTCATCCGGTGGTTCGAGGAACACCGCATCCCGATTGATCTGGTGGCAGGCACGAGCATGGGCGGACTCATCGGCGGCTCGTTTGCGACGGGCATGGATGCTGGTGAACTGACCGACATGGTGCGCGGCATCGACTGGGATCGGATGTTCGGATCCTCGTCATTTCCCCTGAAGAACGTGCGGCGGAAAGCGGATGCGCGTGCATATCCCTCGCGTCTCGAATTTGGATTGCGGGGCGGACTGGTGCCGCCCATAGCTCTGAACAACGGCGAACAGGTCGAGCTGCTGCTGTCGCGCATCACGGCCCCGTATGGCACGCTCGAGCACTTTGACGACCTGCCCACGCCGTTTCGTGCCGTGGCAGTCGACCTGGTGACGGCGCGCGAGGTGCGCCTCGAGCAGGGCCCGCTGGCCACCGCCATGCGCGCCACCATGTCGCTGCCCCTCATCTTTCCGCCGATTGACACCGACGGGCGCGTGCTGGTCGACGGCGGTGCGATGAACAACGTGCCCGCCAACGTCGTGCGGGCCATGGGTGCCGATACCGTCGTGGCGGTCAATGTGGGCGATCTGTCCGATCGGGAAGGCGTGGCGTACACGCTGCTCGGCCTCGCGGGCTCGACGCTCGACGCCATGATGCGCGCCTCGACACGCACATCGATCACGGCGGCAGACATCATCATCGACGTACCGCTGCGGCAATACGGTTCACTCGACTGGCGTCGCAGTGCGTCACTCATCGACGAAGGCTATCGGGCCGCGGAGGCGCTGCGCGATCGACTGCTGCCCCTGTCGGTCAGTGCCACTGAATTCGACCGGTGGAAGACCGCGCGCGAGGCCCGGCGGCGCACGTCACTGGCGGTGCCGACCTTCATCGATGCCACGGGCTTTGCCGACGCCGATGCCCGTCGCCTGCGGACACTGTTCGACAAGCACCTCGGTCACCCGGTCGACCTCGCGCAGATCGAGCGCGATCTCGAGTGGCTGACCAGCCTCGACCGTTACGAGACGGTCACCTGGCGCCTCGTCACAGGGCCGGATGGCGCCGACGGCCTCCGCGTGACGGCACGCCCCAAGCCATCGGGACCGCCCTTCATGATGCTGGGCCTCAATCTCGAGAACACCACCTCATCTGAATTCCGCGTGAGCGCCACGGCTCGCTATCTCCGCTACGGAGTCATGACATCCTCATCCGAACTGCGCGTCGACGGCACGCTGGGGTCTGCCCCGGGAGCCTCCGTCGAGCTGTATCAGCCCCTCGGCAGCTCGGCCCTCTTTGTGGCCCCGTATGCACAGTGGAGCACCGGTTCGTCAAACTTCACAGAAGACGATGCGGTGGTCGCCCGTTATCGGCAGCGGAGCCTGCGGACGGGCCTCAACGTGGGGGTGAACCTCGGGGCGCGCAGTGATGTGCGCACGGGCATCTACTTCGGCAGGCAGGATGCGACGGTCACCGTCGGCAATCCGGCGCTGCCCGAGGTGCGCGGTCGCGAGGCAGTCGCCGAGATGGTGTGGCGCTACGACGGACAGGACAGCCCCGTGGTGCCCTCGACGGGCACGCTGGCGACGCTGCGCCTGTCGCACGCGCTCGACGGTCCCCGCCTGTCGAGTCGTGACGGCAGCACGCCGACGGGCGACGAGCGTGTGACGCAACTGGCCGGCTCGGCCAGTCGATTTTTCGGGGTGCGCGACGCTGGGCGCCTCTTCAGCTATCTCGGCGCCGGCACGTCATTCGACCGTGCCCCGCCAGTGCCCACCCAGTTTCAGCTGGGCCTCCCGCTGCGCCTCGGCGCATTCGGCACCGGAGAGCTGCGCGGTCCGCACTTCTACTTTGCGACCGCTGGCTACCTGCATCAGGTCAAGCGCCTGCCCGACTTCATCGGCGGACCAGTCTTTGTCGGCAGCTGGGTCGAAACCGGTGATGCGTTTCAGACGTGGTCGACGGCGGGACTGCGTGTGCACATCGGGGCCGGTCTGATCATGGACACACTGCTCGGGCCGGTCATGGTGGCCGGCACCGGCGACCGGCACGGACGCTGGCGCACCTTTGTGGGCGTGGGTCGCATCTTCCGCTGACCGACCCGGGCGCACAGGCGTCACATCCGATCAGCGCGCCGAAACGACAACACGCCTGAGCCCCCTCTGGAGACTCAGGCGTGTCCGTGAAGTGAGCGCAGTGTGACTATGGCTCAAGTGGCTCGGCGTCTTCCTCAGACGCCTCGCCATCGAGTTCGTCACCCCACGGATTTGGCTGAGGCCCCGGCACGATCCCCGCGATATCAGGGTCTTCACCAGGGTCGCGCGGACCAGCCATTGAACGTCGCACCTTCGCTTCTTCGCGGCGCACCGTCTTCTGCTGCTGCCGCTCGGCGCGCGCGCGCTCACGCTCGCGCTTGCCTCGGCCCATTGGTCCTCGTACGGCCATGTTGCTCCTCAGTCAGGGCGCGCCTTCAGGCGCGCGTGGTTACCAACGGGGTTCGCGACGGCGATTGTTGCCGCCGCCACCACCTCCGTAGCCACCACCACCGAAGCCGCCGCCACCACCACGACGGTCGCCACCGTCGCCGCCAAAGCCACCCGCGCGGGGCACCTTCGGACGCGCTTCGTTAATCGCCAGCGTACGGCCACCCAGCTGGGTGTTGTTCAGCTGATCGACTGCCTTCTGCGCACCTTCCTCCGTGGACATCTCGACGAACGCGAAGCCACGCGCACGACCAGTCATCTGATCGCGCATCACTGTCACCGTCTCGACAGCATCGACCTGGCTGAACAGATCGTGCAACTCATCTTCTGTCGTCTGAAACGGCAGATTCCCAACAAACAGCTTGCGTCCCATCGTCACTCCCACTATCGGTGTGCACCGGCATCCAAAGAAAAAAAGGGGCCCAGAGATGAGGGCCCCTTTTTCCGGTGTCTCAACTACCTCCGAGAGCTTAACACATTTAACACTTCAAAAAGCAAGCGGAAATTGAAGGCAGCCGCCCGTCGACCGATAATACAGGGCATGCGCGTTGCTGCAGCTGCCACGCTCCTGCTGCTCGCGGCTCTACCCGCACACGCGTGGACCGCGCGCCTTGTCTCCGCCACCGGTGCCCCGGTCACCGGGGCCCTCGTCACGATCCTCGGGCGCACCGGCGAAGCGGTCACCGACAGCGACGGACGGTTCACCTGGAAGCCAGACCCCGCTCCGCCCTTCGAAATCCTCGTCGTGCTGCGCGATGGCACCTATATGAAGCCTGCGGTCGTCGCAGAGATCCTCGGAGAGGTGCAGACCATCGTCCTCACCCCGCTGCTCAGTGAAGCCATTGTCGTGTCCGGTGCCGCGCCCGGCATCGAATCCACGCCAGGCGCGGCCACCACGACACTCTCCGGCCGCGATGTGCAGGTGCGCCAGCCCACCAACCTGATGCAGGCCATTGAAAATGTCGCCGGCGTCAACCAGGTATCGGAAGGACAGGCCGCCGTGCCGGCGGTGCGGGGCCTCGCGCGCGGCCGCACGCTCATCCTGATCGACGGTGCGCGTGTCACGTCGGAACGCCGGGTCGGTCCCAGTGCCCTCGCTCTCGACCCCAGCGTCATCGACGCCGTGGACGTCGCACGCGGCCCGGGCTCGGTCGCCTACGGCTCTGACGCCTTCGGCGGCATCATTGCCGTGCGCACGCGGCGGGTCGCCGAAGCCGCGCCGTGGCAGGGCCAGATCTCCGGACTGCTGGGGGCCGGTGTACCCGAGCTGCGTGGATCGGCACTGGTCGCCCGCGGACTTCCGCACGGAAGCGTGCTCGTCAATGTGCATGCACGCCAGGCCGACGACTGGGTGAGTCCCACCGGGCCGATCTTCAACTCCGGCTTCCGCGATCATGGCGTGCTGGCCCGAGTGGATCAACGCGTCGCCGGCAACCTGCTGACCATCGGGTGGCAGAGTGATCTCGGTCGCGACATCGAGCGCCCGCGCAACAACTCGCGCACCGTGCGCTTCTCTTACCCCTGGGACGATTCACACCGGCTGACCGCCAGCTATCAGTTGGCGCGCCTGCCTGGATTCACACGCGGCCAGGTCACCGCCTTCTGGGGACACTCACGACAGCGCACCGATCAGGATCGGTTCGCCACCGCCACCACAGGTCGCACGATTGAGCGCGCGGACATCTCGGCCACCGACTATGCCGTGCGCGCCTTCGGTGAACGACTGCTGGGCGCGGCACGACTGGAAGTCGGCATCGACATCAACGGGCGTCGCGGACTGCACGCCGTCGACGACCTGCTGACCTACGGACTCACTGGTACCCTGATCTCGACCCGACCCAACATCTCGGTCGCGTCAGCCCGCCGCGCAGACACGGGTCTCTACGCGTCCATCGAGTCAGCGGTGACTTCATCGCTGTCGCTGGGCGCGGGGATCAGGGCCGATCTCGTGACCAACGCCAATCGCGACGGGTACTTCGGCAGCCTCACGCGCCGCACGACCGGGCAGTCGGGGTACGTTGCCGTCACCGCCCGACTGCACGAAGGCCTCAGTACCACCCTGCAACTGGCGCGCGGCTTCCGCGATCCCATGCTGTCCGACCGGTTTTATCGCGGACCCACGGGGCGGGGATTCATCACCGGGAATCCTGACCTGTCACCCGAGGCAAGCCTGCAGGCCGACTGGACGCTGCGCTACACCGCCAGGCGCTGGCGGGCGCTCGTGGCCGCCTACGACTATGCCATCGACGATCTCGTCGAGCGCTATCAGACGACGATCGACACCTTCTTCTTCCGGAATCGCGGTCGCGCACGCATCCGTGGCGTCGAACTCGAGTCGCAGATGCAGCTGGGCTGGGGAGTCAGCCTCGACCTCGCATCGCAGCTCGCACGGGGTCGTGCGACCGATACGCAATCCGCACTCGACGACATCAGCCCGTTCACGATGACGGCCGTCGTCCGCAAGACCTTTGGCGTCCGCGGCTATGCGCAGGTGCGCACGGCGCGGTCTGCCGACGACAATCGGCCAGGGCCGACCGAACGCGTGGTGCCGGGCTATACGCTCGTCGATGTGCAGGGGGGCTATTCGCCCTGGCGACGGACAGAGCTCAGGCTGCAACTGCGCAACCTGTTCGACCGCGAGTATCTGGCCAGCCAGGATGTCCGAACCACGACGGCCCCGGGGCGTCAGGGTTCGCTGACGCTCGCCGTGCGTTTCTGATCAGCTACGTGCCCCGTGCAGCGCGTCGAGCAGTGCCTCGATGTCGCGGGCATCGTTATACACATGCGGCGACACGCGGATGGCGGTGCCCCGGACGGACACATGCACACGGCGCTCGCGCAGCCGCTCGGCCACCGACACCACGTCGACGGCCGCTGGCACGCGCAGCCCCAGCAGGTGCCCGCCGCGATAGTCGGCATCTTCCACCGTGTAGCCAAGCGCCCGGACCGTATCGACCAGCGGGGCCGTCAGCTGATGCGTGTAGGCCTGAATGGCCTCCGGCGTCCAGTCGAGCAGCTGCTCGAGTGCCGCAATGGCCATCGGCATGAGGGCAAAGTTGCTGCGCTCACCCACGTCATAGCGCACGGCCCCCGGCTGATAGTCGTCGCGATAGTTCACGAGATCTTTGAAGTGCTCACTGCCGGCGCGACCAATCCAGGTCTCTTCCAGTGGCACGCCGTCATCGAGGCGGGGTCCGAGATAGGCGAAGCCCAGCGAGTACGGCCCCATGAGCCACTTGTACGCTGCGGTCACCAGTACGTCGGGCTGCACACGGGTGACATCAAACGGCAGCGCCCCAATCGACTGGGTGCCGTCAATGACGAGCGCTGCCCCCACCTCGCGCGCACGTGCACCGATGGCCTCGAGGTCGAAACGCGTCCCATCCGTCCAGTGCACATGGCCAAGAGCGACCACTGCCGTTCCCGGGATGATGTGCTCAAGCAGTCGCTGGTTCCAGTCCCGCCCCCGGGCAAGGCTGCCTTCGGGTGCCGCCACCATCTGCAGCTCGGCACCCTGCGCTGCGGCCACACGCCTCCACGGGTGCACATTCGCCGGAAACTGTTCGTGCGTTACGACGATGCGCTGGCCGCGCGCGACGGGCAGATTGCGCGCGGCGATGGCCAGACCGTACGACGCCGACGGCACAATCGCAATGCGCGACGGGTCGGCGTGCACCAGCGTGGCAAACAGCTGCCGCGCACGGTCTGCTTCGACAAAGAAGTCGCTCGGCGTCAGGCGCGCCGGCACGCGCTTTCGGCGCACACCTGACATCCCCGCTGCCTCGACCGCCTGCGACAGCGGCGACATGTACGCGCAGTTGAGATAGTGCTCGTCGTCCGGCAGCGAGAACTGCGCCTTCCGGCACATCAGCATGGCTTACACCACCGCCTGTCGTTCCACCACGAAGGTGTTGTGGTCGGTTTCGTGAATGGTGACCGCGATGTCGTAGGTGAGCCCGCGTTCAGGAAAGCGCCGCTGGATGACGGCCACCACTTCGCTCCACACGTAATCGGCCACGGCCTCGACGCTCGGGCCGCGCCCGGGCAGCACCACGATGCCCTCGGGCTCGCAGACATCCGGCAGGCGCAGCATCTCATCGTCGGCCGTCACCAGCAGGCGATGGTCCAGCCGCTTCATGATGTCCTTGAGGTCACCGAAGTCGATCGACATCTCATGGGCGTCTCTCGGAAAGCGCTCCGTCGACACCTGGACCGTGCCGCGCCACGTGTGTCCGTGGATGAAGCGGCATTTACCGGGATATCCGGGTTGCCGGTGTCCTGCGTGAAACGACGCATGGACGATGATCGTCTCCATCTGGCTAGTATACGGGGCGGATCTGTCGGCTAGCGCACCACGCCTCGACGGGCACGCACCACGACGCCGGGGCGTGACGGCACCGTCACCCTGATGGGTCGGAAGGCACCGTCGCCCGGTGTCTCAGGGGTATAGGCCATCAGGTACTGCGCATTGAGTTCCTCGGCAATGCGGGCGATGGCCGGGGCGATGTCGGCCGTGCTGCTCACCACCTCGGCATAGCCTCCACCTTGTGCTGCGAGTTCACGGAAGACCTGGGGACTGACGCGCTGCGACTCGCGCATCCCTGGCGTGTCGACCGCGATGCCGTAGAGGCAGACATCCGCACGGCTGAGCTGCTGCTTGAGCTGCACCAGCGAGGCATCGCTCGAGGTATCGGCCCCGTCGGACACCACGATCATCGCCGACCGAGAATGCCGGCGCTGCAGACAGGTGGGCAGCGCTGCCGACACGGCATCGTAGATTCCTGTACCTCCGGACGGGCGAATCGGCACCAGGGCCTCAAGAATGGGCTGACGGTCAGCCGTCCAGTCGGCAAGCATGCGTGCTTCATGATTGAACACGAACAGGGCGACCTCGTCTTCCGGGCGCAGGTGCTCCTCCACAAACACGCGCACAGCCGTCCGCGCATCATCCATGCGCAGCCCCCGCATGCTGTCGCTGACGTCGAGCACCAGCGCCACACTCGCCGGTACCCGATCGCCGGTGAACTGGGTAATGGACTGCGGGCGGCCGCTCTCGGTGATCACGAAGTCACCCTGGGTCAGGCCCGTCACCAGCCGTCCGGCTCCGTCGCGCACCGTCACGGCCGTCGGCACCAGTTCGGCGCTGCCGCGAAACAGCCGCGTCGCGCGGCGAGCCTCCTGCCGGACGGTCGACGAGGTCGCGTCCCCGGGGCTCCCCGCGAGCGCCGCGGCACCGAGGACCCCGTGTAGCGCCGACCTCATCCACTCACGACGTGTCTGCGACATCATCTGGCCTCCACAGCGATGCGTCCGCCATCAGTCACGGTCTCCGGGGGATGCACGAACACGAGGGCACCGGCGTCGAGTCCCGAGGTGACCTCGCTGGCCGATGGTGTCTGGCGTCCCACGCCGATGCCCCGGCGACGGGCACGGTCATCATCCACCACATAGACCGACCACTGATCGCCCGAGCGGAACAGGGCCGCCGTCGGCACCTGCAGCACATCGCGGCCTTCCCAGACGGCGATGCGCACTTCCACCCGGAAACGATCACCCAGCAGCGTCCAGGCGTCCCGATCGTTCTCGAAGTCGATGGTCACGCTCACGCGCTGCTCCTCGACACCCAGGGGAGACACCTTCGTGAATCCTGACGGATCGACTCGCTCGACGCGGCCACGCAGCGGCGTCGCGCCCCCCACTGCTCGATCGACACCGACATGCCCGGACGGATGCCGACTGCATCGGTCGAGAGCACATCGGCCTTGACCTCCAGATGACTGGGATCCCCGAGTTCAACGAGGGGCTCACCGGGAGCCACCACGCCTTCACTGTCGCGGATGCGGCGCAGCACCACGCCGGTGACCGGAGCCGTAATCCGCACGGGCGCTCGCCGGGTCGTGGCCGAGGGACGCCGCAGTCGTGCCTGGGCACGGTCGAGATCGGCCTGCGCCGAGGCCACGCCGAATCCCGCTGCCCGCACCCGTTCTTCGGCAGCCGCATGCTCGGTCCCCCGCATCTCATAGGCCTGCCGCGTCAGCGCTCCCGCGGTCCACAGCGTCTGGGCACGTTCCAGTTCGGCGGAGGCCTGCCGCAGGGCCGTGCGTGCTGCCGCATCTTCGGCGTCGGCCCGTCCCAGCAGTCCGCGGGCGGCGCTCACGGCCGCTTCGGCCTCCTGTGTGGTGCGGGAATCCAGCAGCGGCGGATCTTCCGGAGTCATCTCGGCGATCAGTGTGACGCCACGCTCGACCACATCTCCCGGCTCGAGTGTGATGCGACCCACGCGCCCCATCACCGGTGCTGACACCGTGAAGCGATCGTGAATGCGCGTTTCGCCGGAGGCGTCGATGGTGACCTGCAGGGGACCGCGTGTCACCGGAGCCGCGTCGACCGTCACCGTCGACGGCCACAGCGCGACCGCGACCACGCCACCCACAGCCAGCGCTGCGGCAGCCCCCCAGAGCACGCGACGTTTCGTGGCCATCGTCCGACTACTCCCGTTCCTTGAGGACGCCTACACGATCCACGCGGTGCAGCTGCCGCGCGACCAGCGCCGCCGACACCAGCATGGCGGCCAGGTTGGTGAGTGCCATCCACGCCACGGTGCGCCATGACACGTCATACGACAGCCGATACAGCTCGTTATTGAACAACTGCATGATGCCACTGCCGAGGGCCTGGCCGAGCTCCATGCCGATCGGCAGCGAGGCCACCGTCACAAGCAGTAACTCGCCGACCAGCAGCAGGCTGACTTCCGCGCGCGTGAAGCCCAGCACACGCAGGCTCGCCAGATCGCGGCTGCGCTCCGAGAGCGCCACGCGGCTCGAGTTGTAGGCAATGCCGATGGCGATGATCGCCGAGAACACGACATTGAGGGTACTGACCACATTCAGGTTCTGCGCCATCAGCGCGCGGAAGTTCCTGAGCATGGCAGACGTGCTGGCCACACCGGCCACCGCCGGCAGGGTCCGGATCCGGGCATACAGCGCCGGCAGGGCCTGCGCATCGACCTGCAAGGCCACACCGGCCACGCGAGGCTGTTCGCGCAGCGCCCGGCTCAGGGCGGTGGCGGTCATGTAGGCCTGGAGGCCCAGGGCATCATCGACGACACCAACGAGGGGAAGCGCGAGGGTGCGGCGGTCGCCTTCAAGCACATCGGCGTCGACCTGCTGCCCGGGCACAACCTCGAGCAGCTGCGCCAGGGCCTGGGAGATCAGCAGGCCCTCGCCCGGGGGCTGGTGCACCTGTCCCGCACGATCGAGCACGCGCTGCAGCTCCGGCTGGGGCACCAGGCCCACGATGGCGACGGTGCGATGACGGGGACCTGCGCGCAGCCGCACGGCCACCGCACGCTGCGGTTCCACACGCAGCACCCCGGGCAGGTGTGCCACGGCGCTGATGACATCCGACGTGAGCGGCTCTGTGAACGACAGCGTCATGTCCTGCCGCCAGGCGCGATCGAATTGCTGCGTGATGAGCACCTCCATGATGTCGATGAAGGAAAACCCGATCAGCAGCACGGCACCCGCCGCCGACAGTCCGAGCATCGACAGGGCTGTGCGGGCGGGCCGGCGCGCCATCTGCCTCAGCAGCATGCGTCCCGATGGTGCCAGCCGCTGAAAGAGGCGGCGCCGCTCGATCCAGCCTCGTCCGAAGCGGGGCGGTGGCGCCGGACGCATGGCCTCGGCCGGAGGCACCGACAGGGCCCGGCGGACCGCCGATTGCGCCCCGAGCGCCGCCACCAGCAGGCTCGCCAGGACGGCCCCGGCCGACACGTCGAGCGACACGCGATAGAACAGCTCCGGCAGGCGGAAGTAGCGGTGATACAACTCGCTGACCTGCTGCCCCAGATAGGCGCCGGTCACGACCCCCGCCAGCGCTCCGACGGCGGCAATCACGAGCGCGAGCTTGAGGTAGTGCCACAGCAGCGCCGCGTTCGAGTAGCCGAGTGCCTTGAGCGAGGCAATCTGCGGACGCTGCAGCGCGAGGGTGCGCGACAGGGCAATATGCAGGATGAAGGCGGCCACGGCCAGGAAGATCGCCGGCGTGGCGACTCCGAAGGCCTGCAGCCGCGCCAGTTCATTGCGCACGGTCCACACCGAGGGCTGCTGCGATTGCGGATAGGCACCCCGCCCTCCGTGGGGCGCGAGCAGCTGATCGACACGTCCGATGACAGCACCGGCCGACGCTCCCGGCGAGAGAGACAGGGCCAGGCTGTTGAAGCTGCCGGTGAAGTCGGTGGCCGCCGCCAGTGCGTCCGGGTGCATCCAGAAGACGCCGAAGCGACGGTCGTCGGGCACGATCTCTCCGGCGCGGATGCTGTAGACGTACTCGGGCGACAGCGCCACACCGGCAACCAGCAGTGGCCGGCGGCGCCCGTTGATGATGACGCTGACGGTGTCGCCGGGCGACAGGTGATTGGCCTCGACGAACGTCTCGCTGGCCAGCACTTCATCGGGGCGGTCGGGCGACGGCCACCGCCCGCGCCGCAGCACAAGCCCGTTGAGCACGGGCGCATCGGGATCGGGGCGGCTGATCAGGCGCGCCGTCGCCGGGTCGTCGAGACCCGGCACCTGCAGCACCACATCGACGATGACCCGGACGTCGACACGGTCCACACCCGGCAGCGCAGCCACGCGCGGCACCAGCGACAGCGGAGCCCTCGTGGCCACGGCAAACACATCCGCCAGCCTCTGCGAGGCGTAGTAGCGGGCGAGCGTGTCCTGCAGCGACGAAAAGTTCGACAGGTACATCACCAGCATGGCCACGCCGGCCATCACCACGGCCGCAATCGCCAGGGCCTGCCCGCGCATCTGCCACAGCTCTCGCAGCAGCTTGCGATTGAGTGCGGTGCGAACAACGCTCACCATGCCAGTGTCCGGGGATCAACCTTCGAGGCGTTCACCTGTTCGCTGTTGACGCGGCCATCGCTCGGACGCACGCCCCGGTCGGCCGTGGCCGCAATCGCCGCATTGTGCGTGATGACCACCGTCGAGGTGCGCAGCTCGCGGTTCACACGCGCCAGCGCCTCGAGCACGACAATGCCGGTGATGACATCGAGGGCTCCGGTGGGTTCGTCACAGAGCAGCACATCGGGACACTTGGCGATGGCCCGTGCAATGGCCACACGCTGCTGTTCGCCACCCGACAGCTGCGCCGGAAAGTGATCGAGCCGCTCGGTCAGCCCCACCATGGCCAGCGCGGCTTCCGGGGTCATCGGTCGCTCGGCGATGTCTGTCACCAGCGCCACGTTCTCGCGGGCCGTCAGACTGGGAATGAGGTTGTAGAACTGGAAGACAAACCCGACGTGCTCACGCCGGTACCGCGTGAGTTCCGCCTCGGTGGCGCGCGTCAGCAGGTGGTCGCGGTACGACACGTCACCGGAGGTCGGGACGTCGAGACCGCCGAGAATGTTGAGCAGTGTCGACTTGCCACTGCCCGACGGCCCCAGCAGCACGACAAATTCCCCCTCGAAGAGACGGAAATCGACTCCGCGCAACGCATCGACGGTCACCTCGCCCATGGGGTAGCGCTTGGTCACATTGGTGGCGAGGAAGACGGGCTGCGGAATCGCCATGCTCAAACTCGCCCCGCCCATTGTAGTAGTCTGCTGTCGGGAGGCGAGGAGAATGCGGGTGCCTGCAATGGTGGCGGCTGGTGCAGTCGTGGTGGCAGTGATGCTGGTCGGGGGAACCCTGGCCCCTCCGGTACTCGAAGCGACACAGGCTCCTCCGCGCGCCCTGCTCAATCCGGCCCTGCAGAAGCAGCCGGCTCCGGCTACCTACAAGGTGCGCTTCCGCACCAGCGCCGGCGAGTTCGTCGTCCAGGTGACGCGCGCGTGGGCACCGCACGGCGCAGATCGCTTCCATCACCTCGTGCGGAACGGGTACTACAACGGTAACCGGTTCTACCGCGCCATCGCCGGATTCATGGTGCAGTGGGGCATGCACGGCAACCCGGCCGTGACCAGGGCGTGGCGCGATGCGACGCTGCCTATCGACCCGGTGCGGCAGTCGAACCGGCGAGGCACCATCACCTTTGCGATGGGAGCCTCTCCGTCGCAGCGTTCCACGCAGGTGTTCATCAACCTGGTCAACAACGCGTATCTCGATCCGATGGGCTTTGCCCCGATCGGGGAAGTCATCAGCGGCATGGACGCCGTTGATCGGATCACCACCGTGTATGGGGAAGGCGAACCGTTCGGACGCGGCCCTGATCAGGAGCGCCTCGAGTCCGAGGGCAACAAGTACCTCCTGCAGTTCTTCCCGAAACTCGACGCCATCACGACCGCGGTGATGGTCCGCTGACTGTTCCCCGGGTCGTCCGCTTTCCTTCATCATGGCCCCCCATCTGACTCCAGACGCTGCCCTGCTGCAGCACATCTTCGAGGAAGAGCCGATCGGGGTGCTCACGGCTGACCTCGCCACCGGCGAGGTGACAGCCATCAACCGGGCCATGGCTGACTGGCTTGGCGTGACCGATGACGAGTCGACGCTGAACCTGTTCTCACTGGCCGTCTGGCACGTGCTGGTCGAAAACGCCGGTGGCCTCGAGGCCCTCATGGCCGCCGGCGGCGTCGCCCACGCCGAGGTCAGTGCGGCCGGTGGCCCCGCCTCGGTCTCGCTCACGCAAATCGGCGCCACGGGCACGGTGCCGCCGCTCTGGCTGCTGCAGACCGTCGACAGTCGGCCCCAGCTGCGCCAGGCACTCGAGCATCGCCGCGATGACAGGCTCGAGGCAGTGGCTCGGACGACGGGACATCTGGCGCACGACTTCAATGATCTGCTGACAATCATCATGGGCTACAACGACTGGCTGGCCTTCGACCAGGGTCTCAGTCAGTCGTCCCGCGATGCGGTTCAGCAGATTCGCCTCGCCACGGAGCGCGCCTCGGCGCTCACCCGCCAGCTGCTCACATTCAGCCGGCGCGCCTCCCTGCAGCGACAGCGGCTCGATCTGGCCGAGCTGGTCGAGTCGGCTCGGCCCCTGCTCGAGCAGCTGCTGGGAGCGCAGGTCACGCTGGTCGTCGAACACGAGGGCGATCCGCCACTCGTGCAGGGCGACGCCAGCCAGCTGACGCAGGTGCTCATCAACCTTGTCACCAATGCCCGCGAAGCCATGCCGGAGGGAGGCACGCTCACCATTCGTGTGATGCAGACGCTCGGTGATCCCGAGGACGATGGGACCGGTGGCATCGCGCCAGGGTCACTGGCGGCCGAACTCGAGATGAGCGACACGGGCGTCGGCCTCTCGGCGGAAGCCGAACAGCGGCTCTTCGAACCGTTCTTCACCACCAAACCTCCGGGACAGTCTGCCGGCCTCGGCCTGGCGGAAGCCCGGGGCATCGTCCTTCAGCATGGGGGCTCGATTCGCGCGGAATCGACCCGCGGCGTCGGGACGACGTTCCGTATCCTGCTGCCGCTGGCTGACCCGCTGTTCGAGTCGCTGCGTCCCGTGCCGCGCCGCACCGGCGCACCGCTGGGCCGACGCACGATCCTGCTCGTCGAGGACGAAGACGCGCTGCGGGAGCTCGACACGCATATCCTCACGCATGCGGGCTTCGACGTGCTGGCTGCGCGTTCGGGGCTCGAGGCCATCTCGATCGCCGACACGCACGGAGCGGGAATCGATCTGCTGCTGACCGACGTAATGCTGCCGGGCATGTCAGGTCCCGTCGTGGCCAGCCACCTGCAGACCGTGCGGCCCGATTTGAAGGTGCTGTACATGTCCGGCTACAGCCACGACGAAGTGATGGGCGATGATGAACCGGCCGTGCCCAGCCTGTTCCTGCAGAAGCCCATGACCAGCGAAGTGCTGGTCGACGCCGTCAGGCGCCTGATCGGCTGACGAGGCCCGTCAGCGGTAGCGGCGCTGCAGCTGCGCCAGGGCGTCGGCGCCCGGGCACAGCACGTCGTACGGCACCTGATACAGCGGCGTCTCGGGAAGCTGTAGCTGGTCGGCCATGTCACGGGCGCCCGTCGCGACATGCAGCAGCCCCGTCAGTACCTCGCCCGCCTGCTGCCGCTCCCGAATCGCCGCATAGGCGCGATCGCGATCTGCCGGGTCGTAGTCATCGGCGACACGACGCAGGCGCAGCGTGCTGCCGTCGTGCAGCACGACCGAGGTCAGGGCGTCGGCCGGCTGCTCGGCCTCGATCGCCTCGCGCCGCGGGATGAAATCGGCATGCACCACCTCGACCTGGTGCTCGCGCGTGTGGGCGTAGCTCTTGGTCGAGCCTTCGTGGTCGTTGAAGGTGACGCACGGCGAGATGATGTCGATGAACGCAAAGCCCCGATGGGCGAGGCCCGCCTTGATGAGCGGCACCAGCTGCGCCTTGTCGCCCGAGAAGCTGCGGGCGACGAATGTCGCCCCCAGCGTCAGGGCCAGCAGCACCGGGTCGATCGGCTCCAGCTCGTTGGCCTCGCCCTTCTTGCTCTTCGAGCCCCTGTCGGCTGACGCGGAGAACTGTCCCTTGGTCAGTCCATAGACGCCGTTGTTCTCGAGCAGGTAGATCAGGTTGACGTTGCGCCGGACGGCGTGCGCAAACTGCCCGAGGCCGATGCTGAGCGAATCGCCGTCGCCCGACACCCCGATCATCGTCAGGCCGGCGTTGGCCAGACCGGCCCCTGTGGCGACCGAGGGCATGCGCCCGTGCACGCTGTTGAAGCCGTGCGCTTCGCGCAGGAAGTAGGCGGGCGTCTTCGACGAACACCCGATACCCGACAGCTTGCCCACGGTGTGCGGAGGCACCGACAGTTCCCAGAACGCCTGCACGATGGCCGCCGTCACCGAATCGTGGCCGCACCCGGCGCAGAGTGTGGTGAGGGCCCCTTCGTAGTCGCGCCGGGTGAGGCCGATGGCGTTCGTCGTCAGGGCGGGATGCTGCACCCGCGGCTTGGGCAGATACGTCATGCGTGCCTCTCGAGCCGGGCTCGGACGCCGGCCGTCACATGCTGTGCGCTGATCGGAAATCCCGAGTAGTGCGTCACCGACACAAACCGATCGCGCGGCGCACCGGTTTCGATCATGAGCAGGCTGCGCAGCTGCGCGTCACGATTCTGTTCGACGACAAACACCGTGTCGTGGGCCTCGACAAAGCGCCGCACGCTGTCGGCGAACGGAAAGCCGCGCACGCGCAGATAGTCGAGGGCCATGCCCTGTTCGGCCAACGCGTCCAGGGCCTCGACACACGCGGCATGGCAGCTGCCGAGGGTGATGAGGCCGAGCCGGGTTGGCGCAGCCGCCGGGCGTGTCACCGGCGCAGGCACGGCCTCGGCGGCACGCTGAATCTTGCGCGCGAGCCGCTCCATCACATCCTGGTACTCGTCGGGATCCTCGGTGTAGGCCCCGAAACGGTTGTGGCCGGAGCCACGGGTGAAATAGGCCCCCTTCGGATGCTCGCCCGGCAGCGTGCGCGCGGTGATGCCGTCGCCATCCGTGTCGAGATACCGGTGGAAGACCTTCATGCCGTCGAGCTGTGCCGGTGTCAGGACCTTGCCACGATCGGGCCGGTAGGAGGCATCCCACGTGAGCTCAGGCACCATCCAGTCATTCATGCCGATATCGAGGTCACTCATGAAAAAGACCGGCGTCTGGTAGCGATCCGCCAGATCGAAGGCCTGCACCATCATCTCGAATGCCTCACGCGGGTCGGCCGGATAGACGCACAGGTGGCGCGTGTCGCCGTGCGACGCATAGGCACACAGCAACAGGTCGCACTGCTGGGTGCGCGTCGGAAGTCCCGTCGACGGACCGGCACGCTGCACATCGGCAATCACCGCCGGCACTTCGGCATAGTAGGCAAATCCGACAAACTCGCCCATCAGCGAGATGCCCGGGCCTGATGTGGGTGTGAAAGCGCGCGCACCTGCCCACGACGCGCCAAGCACCATGCCGATCGCCGCCAGTTCGTCTTCCGCCTGCATGATGGCAAACCGCTTCCGGCCCGTCTCGGAATCCACACGGTAGCGTTCGCAGAAGGCGCGGAAGGCTTCCATCAGCGAGGTCGAGGGCGTAATCGGATACCAGGCCCCGACGGTGGCTCCGGCATAGACCGCGCCGAGTCCCGCGGCGGTATTCCCGTCGATCAGGATGCGGCCCCTGGTGGCATCCATCCGCTCGAGGCGAACCGGCAGCGGACAGGCGAACTGTGCCTGCGCATAGTCGTACCCGAGCGCCAGTGCCCGATCGTTCGAGGCGATGAGCGCCGGCTTCTTTCCGTATTTTTCACGGATGAGGCCGCGAATCTCGTCGAGGTCAATCGCCAGCAGCGCCGCGAGCACGCCGGCATAGGCGATGTTTTTCATCAGGATGCGCTCGCGCACCCCGCCAAACGCCTCGTTGCACATCGCCGCCAGCGGCACGCCCAGATACCGCACATCGTCCCGCTGCAGCGACGCCTCGAGCGGCCACGTCGAGTCGTACAGCAGCCAGCCGCCGGATTGCACCTCGGCGATATCTTTCGCATAGGTGGCCGGGTTGAGCGCGACCATCAGGTCGAACCGCGACGTGCGCCCGGTATATCCGCGGTGGTTGACCCTGATCTCGTACCACGTGGGCAGACCCTGGATGTTCGACGGAAAGACGTTCTTGCCGGTGACCGGTACGCCCATCCGGAAGATGGCCTGCATGATGAGGCCGTTGGCACTGGCCGACCCGGTGCCGTTGGCCGTGGCGATCTTGAAGGCGAAGTCGTTGACCTGACTCATCGGCCCACCGCCTCGAGCGGGATGAACGTCACCCCGGCCATGGGCTGCTGCAGCACGAACTTGCGCATGTCCCAGGCATAGGTCGGGCAGCGCTCGGCACACAGCCCGCAGTGCAGGCAGATGTTCTCGTCTTTCACCATGATGCGGCCGGTCTGCTTCAGCGGGCTCGACGTGAACAGTGCCTGTTCGGTATCAGGAGCCGGGGCCTTCAGCCGCGAGCGCAGCGTCTCGAGCGGCGTCTCCTGCACCAGCGTCAGACAGTCGGTCGGGCAGATATCGATGCACGCATCGCATTCGATGCACAGGGAATCGGTGAAGTGCGTCTGCACATCGCAGTTGAGGCAGCGCTCGACTTCCTTGCGTGTCTGTTCGGCGGTGAAACCCTGCTCGACCTCAATCGACATCGTCGTGAAACGCGCCGACAGGTCGACGTGCGTCATCTTCTGGCGGGCCACCGGGCTGTAGTTGTTGCTGTACGCCCACTCGTGCAGGCCCATCTTGGTGCTCGACAGCGTGAAGCCCGGTGCCGGGCGCTCGGTCACGGGCACACCGTGGCAGAACTGGTGGATGGAAATCGCGGCCTGATGGCCGTGCGCCACCGACCAGATGATGTTGCCCGGCCCGAAGGCGGCGTCGCCGCCGAAGAATACGCCGGCGCGCGTCGACATGTGTGTCACCCGATCCACCACCGGCACGTCCCACTGATCGAACAAGATGCCGAGGTCGCGCTCAATCCACGGGAAGGCGTTCTCCTGACCGATCGCCACAATGACCGTATCGCAGGGGACGATCCGCCGGCCGGCCGGTTCCTGCACGATGTCGTCCCCGGCATCGCGGGCGGTGAACGTGTCGAACTCGACGCCGACGAGCCGGCCATGGTCGACGACATAACGCACCGGGTAGTGGTTCTCAAGGATGACGACCTGCTCTTCCTCGGCGTCTTCGAGTTCCCACGGCGAGGCCTTGATAAAGCGGCGGGTCTTGCGCTCGACGACCGTCACCTCGGTGGCCCCGAGCCGACGGGCCGACCGGCAGCAGTCCATGGCCGTATTGCCCGCGCCGATGATGAGCACGCGACGGCCGACGGAGGTGACGTGGCCGAAGTGAATCGACTCGAGCCATTCCTTGCCGATGAAGACCTGATCCGAGTCGTAGCGGCCCGGCAGGGCGAGTTCGCGTCCCTTCGGGGCACCAGTGCCGACAAACACCGCATCAAACGTCTCGGGGCCCTCGAGAAGCGCCCGCAGGCTGCCCACCGGCGTGCTGTAGCGCATGTCGACGCCCATGCCGGTGATGTAGCCGATTTCCTCGTCCAGCACCGCCTCGGGCAGGCGGAACGACGGGATGTTGATCCGCATCAGTCCGCCGGGCTTCGGGCCCTGCTCGAAGATGGTGCAGGCATACCCGAGCGGCATGAGATCGTTGGCCACCGTCAGGCTCGCGGGGCCGGCGCCGATGAGGGCAATGTGCCGGCCGTTCTTCGTGGCCGGGACACGGGGCAGCCGATCGCGGATGTCGTCCTTGTGGTCGGCGGCGACGCGCTTGAGCCGGCAGATGGCCACGGGCGTGCCGTCCACGCGGGTACGCCGGCAGGCCGGTTCGCAGGGACGGTCGCAGGTGCGCCCGAGGATGCCGGGAAAGACGTTCGATTCCCGGTTCACCATGTAGGCGTCGCTGTAGCGCCCCTGCGCAATCAGCCTGATGTATTCCGGCACATTGGTGTGGGCCGGACACGCCCACTGGCAGTCGACCACCTTGTGGTAGTAGTCGGGGTGCTCGACGTTCGTGCGTGGCATGCGCCGATTATACGTAGCCGAGCGGGCGGCGCCCCTGCTCGAGGTCGAGCAGGGCCCGCTTGATGGGCAGCCCCCCGCCAAACCCGGTCAGCGACCCGTTGGCGCCGATGACCCGGTGGCACGGCACGACGATGGCCACCGGATTGGCACCGTTGGCAAGTCCCACGGCACGCATGGCCGTCGGCGATCCGATGTGCGCCGCGAGGGCACCGTAACTGGTCGTCTCGCCATACGGAATGGTTTGCAGGGCCGTCCACACCCGCTGCTGGAACGGGGTGCCTGACAGCACCACCGATACGGTGAACTGCTGCAACTGACCCGCGAAATAGGCCTCGAGTTCGTCCTGCGCCCGTGCGAGCAGCCCGTCGCGATCGGGCGCAACCTCGGCTCGCTCCCGTCCCTCACCGGCACCATCGAATGCCAGGCACGACAGCCCGCGCACATCGCCGCCGAGCAGCAACGGTCCGATCACACTGTCGATTCGCCGATACACCATGCGCCCTTCCTCCTGCCTTGCGAACATCATAAGATCGCCCGGACGCTCCCGCTTCCCGTCGCCCCCATGACCGAGCCCCTCGCCACCCACACGTTTCCCCTGCCGCTCGCCGATTATCTCGACCCGGTCGGCGCATCAGTCATCGACATCCTGATCAGCCGGGTCGCTCAGCAGCCCATCAACGCGGTGGCCACGGGCGTCTTCCTGCTGGCCGTCATCCATACGTTCTTTGCCAACACCTTCAGGCAGGCCGCGCATCACGTGCAGCACGCGCACGATGCAGCGCGCAGGGCGCAGGGGCTGGCTCCCCGCCTCAGCTTCCGGGCCGAGGTGCTGCACTTCTTCGGCGAAGTGGAAGTGGTCTTCGGCATCTGGGGCGTGGCGCTGCTGGCCGTCATTTCATTCATGCTCGACTGGTCGACCGCCAAGCACTACATCACCACATCGGTCAACTTCACCGAGGCCATGTTCGTCGTGGTGATCATGACCATGGCGTCTACGCGTCCCGTGGTCAACTTCGCGCAGCAGGCACTGCGTCGGGTCGCCTCACTCGGAGGAAGCACACCGGCGGCCTGGTGGCTCACCATCCTCACCCTCGGCCCCCTGCTCGGCTCATTCATCACGGAGCCCGCGGCGATGACGATTTGCGCGATGCTGCTCGGCCGGCAGTTCTACGCGATGCAGCCGAGCCTGCGGCTGTGTTACGCCACACTCGGCCTGCTGTTCGTCAATGTGTCCATCGGCGGCACACTGACCCACTTTGCCGCACCGCCGGTGCTGATGGTGGCGACGCCCTGGGAGTGGGACATGGCCTATATGGCGACGCACTTCGGCTGGCGTGCCGCCATTGCCATCCTCATCTCGAATGCCGCCGGCTTCACGATGTTCCGCACCGAACTGCAGGGCCTGGCCTCGATCGCCAGTGCCACGATCGCCGATGACGACGACCAGGGTCCGTCGACGCCGTGGTGGGTGACGATGGTCCATCTGGGATTTCTGGCCTTCGTGGTGGCCCAGGCACACTATCCGGTGCTGTTCATCGGCGCGTTCCTGTTCTTTCTCGGCTTCGCGCAATCGACCGCGCCCTATCAGTCGCCCATCGATCTCAAACCGGCCCTGCTCGTAGGCTTTTTCCTCGGTGGACTTGTCATTCACGGCGGGCTGCAGGGCTGGTGGATCGCGCCCGTGCTCGGAAGCCTCAGTGAGCAGCCGCTGTTCTGGAGTTCGACGCTGCTGACCGCCTTCAACGACAACGCGCTCATCACCTACCTCTCGACGCTCGTCCCCGACCTCACTGAGGCGATGAAGTACGCCGTCGTGGCCGGGGCGGTCACGGGCGGTGGCCTGACGGTCATTGCCAACGCCCCGAATCCGGCGGGACAGGCCATCCTGAGCCGCTATTTTCCTGAAGGTATCTCGCCCGTCGGCCTCGCCGCCGCCGCAGCGGGCCCGACACTCGTCGCCGCCGCGTGCTTCCTGCTGTTCTGAGAATCGCACCGTTATAATCGCCCCGTGCCGGTCACGCTCGGTTCCACGCACCTTCTGTCGTCGCCTCGCCTCAAGGGCCGTCGGGTCGGCATCGTCTCGAATCCTGCCTCGGTCGATCACGAGTTCATCCATATCGTCGACCGTCTCATGGCCATGCGAGGCGTGACGGTGACGGCCATCTTCGGCCCGCAGCACGGCTTCCGTTCCGACGTGCAGGACAACATGATCGAGACGCCGCACACCAGCGATGCCGTGCGGCGCGTGCCGGTGTATTCGCTCTACAGCGACACCCGCGAACCCACCCGCGACATGCTGGCCGACGTGGATGTGCTGGTCATCGACCTGCAGGACATCGGCGCGCGCATCTACACTTACATCTACACGATGGCCAACTGCCTGCGGGCCTGCGCCAGGCACGGCGTCGAGGTGATTGTGTGCGACCGCCCCAATCCCATCGGCGGCACGGCCATCGAGGGCCCGATGCTCGAGCCGGGATACGAGAGCTTCGTGGGGCAGTTTCCCATTCCGATGCGCCACGGCATGACCATCGGCGAACTGGCGCGCCTCTTCAATGATCACTTCGGCCTCGGAGCCGCCGTCGACGTCATGCGCATGTCCGGCTGGTCGCGTGCCCAGTACGCCGACGAGGCACAGGCGCCGTGGGTCATGCCCTCGCCCAACATGCCCACCCTCGACACGGCCATCGTGTATCCGGGCACGGTGCTCTTCGAGGGCACCATGGCCTCCGAGGGTCGCGGCACCACACGGCCCTTCGAACTGACCGGGGCCCCGTGGGTGCAGGCCGAGCGGCTGTCAGCATCGCTCAATGCCCGGCAGCTGCCCGGCGTGCACTTCAGGCCAGCGGTCTTCGAGCCAACCTTCCAGAAGCATGCCCGTGTCACGTGCGGCGGCTGCCAGATGCATGTGACCGACCGCCAGCGGTTTCAGCCCGTGCTGACCGGCGTCGCACTCATCGAGGCCGTGCGCGGCGAAGACCCGGCTGCGTTCGCCTGGCGCCTGCCGCCCTATGAATACGAGCACGACAAATGGCCCATCGACATCCTCGCAGGCTCACCGGCGCTGCGTGAGGCCATCGACAGCGGTGCCACCGCTCGTGACATCGCCGCGGATTGGCCTGGCGCCATGCGCGACTTTCTCGATGTCCGCGAGCGTGTGCTGCTCTACGACTGACCGGACACGAGGTGGTCTGTGGCGCATCGCACGGCTGACGTCGTCATCATCGGGGGAAGCGTGGTGGGCTCGTCCATCGCCTGGCACCTCAGGGAGCAGGGCGTGCCCCGAGTCGTCGTCATTGAACGCGACCGACGGTATGAGCGCGCCTCGGCCTTTCTCGCCATGGGCGGCATTCGGCAGCAGTTCTGCACCGGTGTCACCGTGCAGATGGTGCAGCACAGCGTCGGGTTCTGGTCGCAGTTCGACGAACGGATGGGTACACCCGACGCTCGCCCCCGCGCGTGGTTCCGGCAGCGGGGCTATCTCTTCCTCGGCACCGCGCACAATGCTGCCGCGCTCACGCACCGCTACGAGCGACAGCGTGCGGCAGGCGCCGAGGTCTCGTGGCTCACGCGCGCAGAGGTGAGCAGACTGGTGCCAGACGCGTGGCTGGACGATGTGGAATTCGGCGTGTTCGGACCCAGGGACGGCTATGCCAATCCGCGTGAAGTCCTGAGCGGCATGCATCGCGCAGCGCAGCACGCCGGCGCTGACTATGTGGAAGGCACACCCGTGGCCCTGCTGCGCGATGGCGCTCGCGTGACAGGCGTGCAGTTGGCCGGTGGCGACACCATCGCCGCCCGTGTGGTGGTCAACGCCGCCGGCGCCTGGGGCGGCGTCATCGCACGCATGGCCGCCCTTGATGTGCCCATCACGCCGCTGCGCCAGATGCTCTTCCGGGCCACGCTGCCGCACCACTGGCCGTCTCGTTTTCCGATGATGATCGATCCCTCCGGTGTGCACTGGCGCCATGACGATCCGCTCTCAGCCGGCGACCCCGATCGCATCGTCGTCGCCTGCACGAAGTGGGACGATGTCCCGGGTGAGCGGTTCGAGCCGGATGATGCCCGATGGACACGCGATTTTCTTCCACCGCTGCTGCGTCGGATGCCGGGCTTCGGCCAGCTGACAGACGTGCACGGCTGGGCAGGTCTCTACGAAATGACGCCCGATCACAACCCGACGCTCGGCGAGCATCCCGGGTGCCCCGGGCTGATCTTCGCCTGCGGGTTCAGCGGCCATGGCCTGATGATGTCGCCGGCCACCGGACGCATCGTCAGCGAGATGATCACCCGCGGACGCAGTGAGACGTTCGACGTAGGCCTCTTTGCGCCTGACCGCTTTGCGCGCGGGGCGCTCGTGCACGACGAGGCGACGATCTAGCGCGACGCCCGCCGCACGCGGAGAAAATTCGACACACCGTTGTCGAGCGTCAGCGAAATGTTGACCAGCACCACGGTGGCGCCTTCCTTCAGGAGGCCGTTCTCAACAAGCGCCGACAGCACCCGGGGAGCCACGTCGTCCACGTGCCCGTCAATGGGCATGACACAGGCCCGTGTGCCCCACCAGCGCGACAGCCGACGGGCCACCACCTCATCGCCCGTCACTGCCACGATCGGCGCAGGAGGACGCCGGGCCGACAGCAGCTGTGCGGTGCGACCGAGCCTGGTCACCGCCACGATCGCATCAGCACCGGCGCGAGTCGCCAGAGTGAGTGCTGCATCACTGAGGGCGGCCGCATGGTCGACCACCTCGTGACCCGTATCTGCCCCCTCGTCCGGACGTTCGGCTTCTCGAAGAATCGTGTCGAGCGTCTGCACCGCCAGCACGGGATGGGCTCCCGCCGCGGTTTCGCCTGAGAGCATGATGGCGTCGGCCCCCTGCCGCACCGCCGTCGTCGCGTCGCTGACCTCGGCTCGTGTGGGCCGGGTTTCGACCCGCATCGACTCGAGCACCTGCGTGGCAAGAATCGAAGGCACAGCGAGCGCGCGTGCGCGGCTCAGAATCTGTCGCTGCACACGAGGCACCAGCTGCAGGGGAATCTCGAGCCCGAGATCACCACGCGCCACCATGACGCCGTCAGCCGCCCGAAGAATCGCTTCGAGATACTGCAGCGCCTCGGGGCGTTCCAGCTTCGCAATGATCGGCACGTCAGGGCGCTGCTCGCGGGCCGTGATGCGACGGGCGGCCGCGATGTCAGCGGGTGACTGCACAAAGCTGAGTGCCACCAGGTCGACACCCTGCGCCAGCCCGAACACCAGATCGATCTCGTCGCGGGCGGTCAAACCGGCAGGCGGCAGCGGGACACCGGGTGCATTGATGCCCTTGAACTGTCCCAGGGTGCGCCCGGACATCACCGTCGTGCTGATGACGCCGTCGGCCACCGCCTCGACCTGCAGTTCAATGTGACCGTCATCCAGCAGCAGCCGATTGCCGCGAGTCACGGCCTCGGCCAGCGGCGCATAGGTTGTGTAGACGACACCGGGTGCGCCCATCCCATCGCCGATGCGGATGTCGAGGTGCTCGCCGGGAGCGATCGGCAGGGCGCGCCCGTCGGGCAGGCGTCCGGTGCGAATCTTCGGACCTGACAGATCCTGCAGAATCGCCACGGGTCGCCTGGCATGCGACGCAGCCGCCCGCACGAGGCCGATGCGGGCCGCGTGTTCCTCATGCGTGCCGTGCGAGAAATTCAGACGGAAAATGTCGACACCGGCGTCAATCAGCGCGGCCAGCTGCGCGGGCTCTGATGACGACGGTCCCAGCGTGGCGATGATCTTCGTATGCCGCACACCCCTAGTCTACAATCCGTCTCGGCATGACCGTCGCGCCGCTGCTGACCCGTCTTCTGCAGGCCCACGCGGCCAGTCGCGTGCTCGTCATCGGTGCCGACGACACCACCGCCCTCGTCGCGATGGCGACGACGCTTCCTGAGGAGGGGCGACTGCTGGCCCTCGATATCGCCGCCGACCGCGTAGCCGCTGCCCGCGCGGCACTCGCTGGGGCGGGCGTGGACCATCGGGCCTCGGTCATGCACGGCGACGCCCTCAGATTCCTGCACAAGGTGGCCGGGCCCGTTGACCTCGCCGTGCTGTTCGCTCCGCCAGCACTGCGCCCTGCCGCTCCGGCTGGTGCCCCGCCACTGCAGGCTCGTGTGAGGCGCCTCGTGCCTCCCCCGGGAATCATCGTGTGGGTAGACCGTGTCAACGGATGTCTGCAGCCCCTCACCGAGGACACCGTCGGGCACAGGCCCTGATACAGTGTGTCGAGCATCGGAGACGTATGAGCGATCGCCTGACCGAATTCCGTGAGTTCCGGGAACAGATGAATGGCCGCATCCTCGAGAGCGGCAACCTCGAAATCAAGCGGTTCTTCGCCCTGGATGCCCGCGCCTACGAGGACGGCGCACTGCCGGTGAAGACCAAGGAACTGCTGGGGCTGGTGGCGTCACTCGTGCTGCGATGCGACGACTGCGTCACCTACCACATCGTCCGCTGCCGCGAAGAGGGGGTGACTCGCGCCGAGTTCCTCGAGGCATTCAATGTGGGACTGGTGGTCGGCGGCTCAATCACCATCCCGCACCTGCGGCGCGCCGTCGCCACACTCGATGAACTGGAGGCTGAGTAATGTCCCGTCCTGACTGGCTGGCTGCGGCCCGTGCCGACGCTCGTGCACGAGGCCTCGATGCCGTGCAGCCGCTGCTCGACAACCTGTCTGCTGCTGTCGACGTGCTTCGCAGCGAGCCGCTGGTCGAAGTGGCTCGCCTCCACCCGCCGGCCTCGTTCGTCCCGCTGCCGGCCGAAACACCGGCCACCGCAGCCCCTCGCGCCGATGGCCTGCTCGCCTGCGCGGCGCGCGTCGCCTCGGGCGCCACGACAGCTGAACGGCTGACCGAAGACTGCCTGTCACAGATTTCCGCGCAACAGGAATCGCTGCGCGCCTTCATCACCGTCACGGCTGATGAGGCGCTCTCCTCTGCACGGCAGGCTGATCGCGAGATCGCCGCAGGTCGCCGCCTCGGTCCCCTCCACGGACTGCCGCTGTCGCTCAAGGACCTCATCGACCAGAAGGGTCTGCCGACGACGGCCGCCTCAAAGGTGCGGGCCTCACACCGCGCCACAGACGATGCGCCGCTGGCGGCCCGGCTGAGGGCGGCGGGCGCCGTGTTCGTGGGCAAGACCAATCTTCACGAGTTCGCCTTCGGCACAACAAGCGAAGACTCGGCCTATGGTGCCGTGCATCATCCGATCGATTCGCGACGCTCGCCGGGTGGCTCAAGTGGAGGTTCGGCCGTCACGGTGGCCACCGGCATGGCCCTCGGCAGCGTCGGCACCGACACCGGTGGTTCCATTCGCATCCCCGCCGCGGCGTGCGGCATCGTCGGGCTCAAGCCCGAGTGGGGAGAGCTGACCGATGAAGGCGTGGTGCCTCTGGCCCGGCAGTTCGATCATCTCGGTCCCATGACCCGCACGGTGGCTGACGCGTGGCTCATGTACGACGTGCTGCGCGGTGCGGGTCCCGGTACTGGGTTCGCGCCCCGCACCATCGACCTGCGGCAGTTGAGCCTGGGTATTCCGGAAGGCTTCCTGTTCGAACGGCTTGACGAGGAAGTGGAGCGCAGCGTGCGTGCGGCGATCGATCGGCTGCAGCGCGCCGGTGCACGCACGCAGTCCGCAAGCCTGCCCCATGCGGCACAGACGCCCTCGGTCTATCTGGCCATTCAGCTGGCCGATGCGTCAGCGTACCACCTCGCCTCACTCGAGGCGACGCCCGACCTCTACACGGCCCCCGTGCGCGCGCGGCTCGAACTGGGCCGCTATGTGATGGCCGAAGACTACGCGCGGGCGCAGGCGCTGCGCGCACGGCTGCGCCACGACGTCGACCACGCCCTGTCGTCGGTGCACGCCCTGGTGCTGCCCGCACTGGCCATTCCCGCACCGCCGATTGGTGCCGCGACTGTGCCGGTGAAGGGTGGGCAGGATCCGGTGCGGGCTGCCATGCTGCGCTGCACGCAGCTGTTCAACATGACAGGCCACCCCGCGATTTCGCTGCCCTGCGGCGTGACGCGCGAGGGCCTGCCCGTGGGCCTGCAGCTGGTCGGCAGGCGCGGCGGCACCGCGGCGCTGCTGGCGTGCACCATGGCCGTGGAAGCGGAACTGGGGCGTCAGAGATAGCCGAGCAGTTCGAGCAGCAGATCGCGCAGTGACCGCGCGAGTGTTTCGAGCAGGGGCGACAGTTCGCCGGCCTCAATCGCTTCGGCTACCGTCTGCGGCTCGGTGAAGACGAGCCACATCACCGACGCTGCGAAGACGAGTGCCAGCAACGACAGCAGTCCGGCCACGCGAAGGCCTCCGCCGCCGGACTCGGGCGGGGGCAAGGATGCGCTGTCAATCATGGCGTTCAGTGGCCCGTCGGTACGACAGGCGTTCTCAGCATAGACGAACCGCCGTCAGAAATGGTTGTCACAGGGCCAGGTGCACCGGTGCGGCTGCACCCAGACCCAGTGAATCGAGCCCGTCGCCTCCGTGATCAAGATCGCCCACAACGACGACGGCCCACCGAGCCGGGTCGAGCGCGCGACGTGCCACCGCCCGCACTTCGTCGAGCGTGACCCGCATGAGCGACGGGACGAAGTCTTCGAAGTAGGTATCCGGTAGTTCGTGGTGTGCCAGCGACGCGGCGCCACGCGCCAGATGCTGCACGGTCTCAAAGCCGCGAGGGTACCCGAGCGCCACAGACGACTGGGCCCGCGCCAGTTCATCGGCCATCACCGGACGCGCCTCGCGGATGGCCTGCATCTCATCGAGCGCCTCACGCAGTGCGGGCACCGTAACACCAGTACCCACACTCGTCTGCATCACGAACGGGCCCTTTCCGCGTCGCAGGTCAAAGCCTGTCCGCACGCCGTAGGTATAGCCCTTCGATTCGCGCAGGTTCATGTTCAGCCGGCTGATGAACTGGCCCCCGAGGACAGCATTGAGCAGCAGCAGCGCCAGATAGTCAGGCGTCGCACGAGACAGGCTGACCTGACCAATCCGCAGCTCTGACTGCGCGGCTCCGGGCCGATGCCACGTCGACAGCGCATGCGAGGGGTGCGTCGGCGGTTCGAGACGTCCCCGATCGCGCACGCCAGTGTCATCGCCATCAACGGGATGCCACGACGCCCAGATGCGTTCCGCCGTGTCGAGCAGTGCCTCGGCCGGCCGGTCACCCGCCACCACGAGCGTCGCGCCTGACGGGCGGAATACCCGCCGATGCACCTGCCGCACATCCTCGACGGACAGCGACGCGATCGACGCACCGGTACCAAATCCCGGCTGGGCGTATGGATGCGACTGATACAGCACGTGCGCGAAGGTACGATCAGCCAACGCGCCAGGGAGATCACGCAACTGCCGCAGGCGCTCGAGGCGCAAACGCTGCACACGCTCGAAGTCGTGGTCGGCGAGATTGGGATGCACCGCCACATCGCGCAGCAGCACCAGACCTTCATCAAGATACCGGTCGAGCGTGATGAAGCTCAGCGTGGCCGCATCGTGCGATACCTCGACATCGAGGTCACCGCCGAGACGCGCGATGCGATCCGACATGTCAAAGGCCGATGTACCGTGGCTGCCTTCGTCGAGCAGGTCGGCCGTCATCGACATCAGGCCGGCCTGTGCGGGAGCATCGATGGCCGTCCCCCCGGGCACCAGCAGCACCATGGCCGTCACCGGCACCGAGTGATGCGAGACGGCCCGCACCTCGAGCCCGTTTGCGAGCAGACGCCGGCGCATGGTGGGAAAGGTGAACGACCGGGCAGGCCCGGGCACCGGCATGCGTGTGCGATCAACGCGGCTCATGACACCTCCACGGGTACGGAGCCCGCCACGGCGAGATCCGCACGGCCCTTCGGCACCACACTCAGCGTCACGGCCGGCTGACCGGCCAGCCAGCAATCCACCTCGCGGCGGACATCATCAGCCGTGACTCCTGTGTAGCGACGCAGGTCGTCCGAGAAATAGCCTGGTGTGTGACGAAACACGTTGTAGGCGTTCAGCTGATCGCCCTTCCCGCCAAAGCCACCGACCGTCTGCAGACGATAGACGAACTGCGCCTCGACCTGAGTCGACACCCGCGACAGTTCCTCAGCCGTGGGCCCCTCACTCGCGAGGAGGCGCACGGCGTCGAGCATCGCGTCGTGCAGCGTCTCGAGCGACACACCTGCCGCCGCCGTCGCGGCCAGCTGAAACAGGCTCGACAGTTCGCGTGAATGCTGGAACGCCGACACATCGGTGGCCACTCGACGCTCGTGCACCAGATGCCGATACAGGCGCGATGTCTTACCGTGCGAGAGGATGTCTGCAGCCAGATCGAGCGCCGCATCCCCTGGCGCAAACATGGCGGGCGTGTGCCAGGCCAGATAGAGCCGCGGCAGTTCGACGCGGTCCTCGAGCAGCAGCGTTGCCGGAGCCATCGATTCGTCAGGAACCACGACCGGTGGCGGCACGGGCCCCCGCGGAATCTCGCCAAAGTACCGCGCAGCCAGATCCAGCGCATGCGATGTCTCGACATCGCCCGCCAGCGTCAGCGAGGCATTCCCCGGGTGATAGTACGTGGCAAAAAACGTCCGGACATCGTCGAGCGTCGCCGCCCGAAGGTCGTCGGGCTGGCCAATCGTGATCCAGTGGTAGGGATGCGTGGACGGAAAGAGCGATTGCGCCAGCGCGACCGACGCCAGACCGTATGGCCGATTCTCGTAATTCTGCCGGCGTTCATTCAGCACGACGTCACGCTGATTGTTGAACTTCTTTTCGGTGAGCGCCGGCAGCAGGTAGCCCATGCGATCCGATTCCATCCAGAGCGCCAGATCGAGCGCCCCGGTGGGCACCACTTCCCAGTAGTTGGTGCGGTCGGTGTTGGTCGATCCGTTCAGCTGTCCGCCTGCCCGCTGCAGCGGCTCGAAGTAACCGTGGTCGTGGTGCGCCGACCCCTCGAACATGAGATGTTCGAAGAGATGGGCAAACCCGGTGCGGCCCGGCCGCTCATTCTTCGAGCCCACGTGATACCAGAGGTTCACGGCCACCATGGGCACCTGCGAATCCTCGTGCACAATCACATCGAGTCCGTTATCCAGGGTGATCTTCGTGTAGGGTATGTCCACGCCTGTGATCCTCTCTGACGACACCGCCGTCCGCGGCGCCTGGTGGCAACTGACGCTCATCGCCCTGGCCGAGTTTCTTGCGATGACGCTGTGGTTCTCGGCCACGGCCGTCACGCCCTCGCTGGTGCGCGAGCTTGCGTTGTCTCCCGGCGAGTCCGCATGGCTGACCATGGCGGTGCAGGTCGGGTTTGTGGCAGGCACGCTGGCTGGTGCCCTGGTGAATGTCGCCGACCTCGTGTCGGCACCGCGGCTGGTCTGCGCCGGCGCCTGTGTAGCGGCCGCCGCCAACCTCGCGGTTCTCTCCGTCGACAGCGGCGTCAGCGTCACGCTGCTCCGCGCTGCCACGGGTGTGGGTCTGGCTGCGGTCTATCCGCCGGCCATGAAGCTTGCCGCCAGCTGGTTCCGCCGTCGCCGGGGCTTTGCCCTGGGTCTGCTCATCGGAGCACTGACGCTCGGCAAGGCTTTTCCTTATCTCATCACGACTTGGCACGGAAATGACTGGCGATCTGCCCTGCAGCTGACCTCGGCCCTCGCCGTGGCCGGCGGCGGACTGGTGCTCGCCTTCGGACGGGAAGGCCCGCACACGGCGGCCACCGTGCGATTCGACCCGCACGCCCTGCGCCGCCTGCTCGCTGTGCGGGGCGTCAGGCTCGCCCTCGTCGGCTACCTCGGGCACATGTGGGAGCTGTACGCCATGTGGACCTGGGTCGGTGTCTTCGCGACCGCCAGCTTCACGGCGGCCGGACTCGGCCCCTCGGCCGCAACCGCAGGGACGCTCGCGGCGTTTCTCGCCATCGGCATGGGGGCCCTGGGATGTGCGGTAGCAGGCGCGTGGGCCGACGCGTGGGGCAAGGCCCGTGTCGCCCGCTGGTCGATGCTGGCCAGTGCCGCCTGCGCCCTCGCCACGCTCGCCGTCTACGGCCGCGCGCCCGTGTGGACCTTTGCGCTCGTCATGCTGTGGGGACTGACGGTCGTCGCCGACTCGGCGCAGTTTTCGGCGCTGGTCAGCGAGTATGCGCCTGCTCCGCTCGTTGGCACCGCACTGACGTTCCAGACGTCACTGGGCTTCCTGCTCACCATGGTCACGATTGACGGCGTGCCGCGGCTCGCCGGCGTCGTCGGGTGGCAGTACGCGGCACTTCTGCTGATTCCAGGACCGCTTGTCGGAGCGGCGGCCATGCGCGCCCTGTCTACGACACCGGCGTCAGTGGAATGTGCCCCTTCGCATCAAGCGCAGACTTGATCGCCTTCATCGACACTTGCGCCGCCGCCTGGGCGGCCACCTGCCCGAAGGCCAGCGCCGCCGCCGACTGCGGCTCGGCAGCCACGAGGGGAATGCCCACATCGCTGCCCAGACGAATCGGTTCGTAAATCGGCAGGCGTCCGAGGAACGGCACCCCCATCTCGGCGGCCATCTTTTCTCCGCCACCGTGGCCGAAAATGTTCGATGTGTGATTGCACGACGGGCATGCGTAGTAGCTCATGTTCTCGACCACACCCAGTGTGTCGATCTTGAGCTTGTCGTACATCCGGATCGCGCGGCGGCTGTCGGCCAGCGACACCTGCTGCGGCGTCGTGACGACGATGGCGCCAGCGACAGGGACGGTCTGCGCCAGCGACAGCGCCACGTCACCCGTGCCGGGCGGCATGTCGATGATGAGATAATCGAGATCGCGCCAGGCCACGTCGTGGAAGAACTGCCGGATGGCCGAGTGCAGCATGGGTCCGCGCCAGATGACCGGTGCTTCGTCCTTGGTCATGAACCCGATCGACACCACCTGGAGACCGAACTTCTCGGCCGGCCGAATCTTGTCGCCATCCGCTTCGAGCTGCTGCTGCAGGCCGAGCATGATCGGCACGTTCGGTCCGTAGATGTCGCCATCGAGAATGCCCACGCGACTGCCGGCCTTCGCAAGGGCAAGCGCGAGGTTGACGGCCACGGTCGTCTTGCCGACGCCGCCCTTGCCCGCACCCACGGCGATGACGTTCTTGACCCCGGGAATCGCTGTGGCACCACCCGAAGGGGCTGCGGTCACGGCGCGGACCTGCGCCGTCATCGTGATATCAACGGCAGTCACGCCGGGCAGGGCCCGCACCAGCGACTCGGCCTGCGACTTCATGAGGTCTTTCACCGGACATGCCGGCGTCGTCAGTTCGATGTCGAAGGCCACGCGGCCGCCATCGATGGAAAGATTCTTTACGAAGCCCAGCGACACGATGTCGCGACGCAGGTCGGGATCGATCACACCGCGCAGGGCGTCCAGCACAGAGTCGTGATTCATGATGATTATGACGTCGAGATTACCACGCACGTCACCGCGCAGGGCCGGGCCGTCCGCGGGGTCACGCGTGAAACAGGCGGCGGGTTTCGTCCTTGAGCAGCACCCACCACGAATATGCGGCCAGTGCGGTGCCGAACGGCAGCAGCAGCAGATTCACAATCGAGAGGCCCAGCACCAGCGTGCGGCCCCAAATGCGGAGTGCGGCAAGGGCGCGAGCCAGCGCCAGATGCAGCAGGGCCCACAGCAGGGTCAGCCCTGCCATCGAGGCCAGGCCCGCGGCGGTCACCTGTCCCGACATCGGGCTGCTGACCTGCACGGGACTGACGCCGGTGGCGATAGCCCAGGCGCCGGCCGCGAGCGCGACGCCCGCCAGGGCCACGATGAGGAAGACTGCGCCCCATGCTGTGTAGAGCCAGACGAGCAAATCGACGTGCTTTTTCATCAACTGCGCTCCACCACGACCCGCACGTCCACCCGCGTGCGCGGCCCACGGCGGGGCGTCACCGCAAAACGCAGATGTTCTCCGTGGGCTGTGCCGGGGGGCACCGGAATGGCGACCTCCATCAGTCGCGCACAGTGGCCCTGCCCCGCGCAGCGCGCACACGGATCCGGCCAGGTTTCGCCACGCCCTCCGCACTCGCCGCAGGTCTGCCGCAGCGACATGGGCACCGGCACCCGGCCGCCCCGTCGCGCCACCGCCGATGACACCGTTACACTCGTCGACAGCCGTACGGCATCATCCGGGTCACTGCACACACCGTTGATCGCCTGGCAGGCCGCGCGCGTCGAGGGGAAGTCGATCGCGACCTCATCGGCCAGCGACCGCCGGAACGTCCGATGGTCGGGGCCGAGCGCACGGGCAGCGGCCTGTGTGAGACGCGACGAGGGCATGGGTTCCATCACGATAGCGCGAAAGCGCACGAAGTCGCTCAGGCTCCCTGCAGATAGACCACGCGACCCCTCACCTCGTGCGCCGGATACTGGGCCTGCAGCGCCGCACGGTAGGCATCAAGCTGGCTGACATGGCTGCCGGACGCCTGCCCGGTTTTCAGTTCCAGCACGCTGACATGCGAGGGCCCGACAATCAGGACATCGACCGACCCGCGCTCGATCGCGCCATCGTCGCGCCGTCGTGAATAGGCCGCCTCGAAGATCACGGATGACTCCGGCGGTATCTCTGCCAGCTCGGGCTGGCTGAGGGCGTCGCGCGTCATCCGCGCCGCACGTGCCACATCCTCCGGCGTCAGTTCACCGAGACCACGCTGTTGCGCCAGCTGCATGGCTGCCTCGCGCAGCGCCGTCTCGTCTGAGACGGCGTGCATGTGGGCGTGCCCCACCAGCGCATGCACAACGGTGCCCAGCCGCGCCGACGAGCGGTCAGTCGGTTCTCGTCGTCGCACCGTCTCGTCGGTAGCGCTCGATGTGGCCGACGCGGCAACGCGAGGCGGTGCCGTGGACTGCATCGGCACATAGTCTCGCGCGGGAGTCGACGCCGCACGCGCCGCACTGGCGGGGTCGTTCCACACGGTGGGAGCCACCGGGGCCGAAGGCACCACACGGAACTGATGGGGACCGCTGGGACCGCTCCACACGAGGGGTTCCTGCACGTGATGCTGATCCATCGCCGAGGTCAGTGCCCGAGGCAAGACCCCGCCGAAGGTATTGCTGTCGCAGCGGAACTGCTTCTTGGCATTTCTCACGCCCGTCAGATACAGGCGATCGCGCGCACGGGTCAGCGCGACGTACATCAGGCGACGGCTCTCGTGTTTCTCACGCTCGGCTCGCACCTCGTCCGCAGGCGACTTGTACGCGCCGATGGCGATGTCCACGTCGTCATCATCTTCGTCGTCTGCGAGGGGCGCAGCTCCCGCCGCCGCCGGAACGACATGCACCCTGAAGTCACCGGCGGTCGTACGCGACCTCTTCTGGAGGTTGACCAGAAAGACGATGGGAAATTCGAGCCCCTTGGAGGCGTGTACCGTCATCAGGTTGACGGCGTGAGTGGCCTCGATGATAGCGTTGGCCTCGTCGCCGGCTGCCTGCACACGGTCGAAGTGCGCCACCACACGCCCGAGCGTCGCATAGCCCCGGTTCTGAATCCGTCGCACCAGCCCGCGAAACTTCTTCACATTTTCGCGTGCCTGACTGGCTGAGGGTCCGATGAGTTCCACGGCGTAGGCCCCATCGGCCAGCATACGGTCGAGCAATTCTGCCGGTGGAATCTGATCCACCAGCGGCAGCCACTCGGCCAGAGAGGCACGCAGCTGCATGAGTCGCTCGGCGTCGGAGCCAGGCTGAGGCAGATCGGGCACCGGAGCCCACGGGTCGCACGCCCGGGCCACATCAGGCGCCAGTGCCCGGATGGCCACATCAGACACCGTGGCCCATCGTGATCGGAGCAGGGCCGCCGCGTGCAGGTCAGAGGCCGGTGCTGCCAGACAATTCAGCAGGGCCAGCAGATCGCGCACCTCATCGCTGTCAAAGAAGCCGAGCCCCTTGTAGACATAGAACGGGACACGGCGGGCCTGCAGCGCATCCTCGATGGCGCGATGCCCCGAACGTGTGCGGAACAGCACCGCAATGTCACCCGGCTGCACCGGCGACCAGTCGGCTCGGTGCGGACCTCGCCTGACCAGCGCACCGGATGCGAGCACCCTGACGATTTCCTCAGCCAGGCGCTCGGCGTGTCCCTCAGCCGTGTCGTCGACCAACACCCCGAGGGGCGCATCACTCACCAGTGAGGGCGCAGCCGCCTCGACACCATCGGCATCGGTCGTGCCCTCGAGCGCCGGCGGAGGTGGCGGCTCAGGGAAGCGGTCTGCCGACCCGTAGTGGAAATGCTGGGGATTGACCGGCTCGCTCGCATGATCGTGAAAGGCATCATTCACGAACCTCAGCACCGGCCACACGGAACGGAAGCTGTGCGCGATCGCGCGACGCGGTGCGCCTTCCGGGCGCAGGGCATCAATGTGCCGTCCCGCTTTCGAGAGCAGTGCCACCTGTGCATCGCGGAAGCCGTAAATCGACTGTTTCCGGTCGCCGACGATGAAGATGGACGGCCGCAGGTGCGTGTCGGCCACCGAGGCCCCTTCCGACCACGACGACACCAGCTCGCGCACCAGTGCCCACTGCAGCGGATTGGTGTCCTGAAATTCGTCGACGAGGATGTGCTGATAGCGGGACTCAAGCTTGTAGCGGCTCTGCGAGAACTCGTCGCGCCGCTGCAGCAGCTGCACCGCGTGATCGAGCACGTCGGTGAAATCAAGCACGCCGAGCCGTGCACGCACGCGCCCATAGTCGGCGATGGCGCGTGACAGCAGGCGATTCGTCGCGTGCACCATCACGCGATTGATCGCCGAATCATAGCGGTCCGATGCGTCCTTGACGCGCGCCCCCAGACCTGCACTGATCGTCTTCCAGCGCTGATAGGCTGCAGACGTCGGAAACTCGTCCTTGAGAAATCTCAGGTGCCCCTTTCGCGGCTGCCCCTTATCCGTGAGCACCAGCCACCGCAGCGTCAGATGTGCATGGCGCAGGCGTGCCTGATCGACTGTCGCGTCGCCGGTCAGCACCGCGAGGGCTCCGACCATGCGCCTGGCCGTCTCCGTCGGTGCCATCGCGCCGCAGAGGTCCTCGACAGATCCGCACACCTGCCGAATCGACTCCCGATGGTCTTCCCACAGTCGGGTGCAGATCTCGTCGACCCGCTGCGGAGGTGCCGTCAGAAACCGCTGCAAGGCGCGCCGCGCCACGAGGCGCCGCTCGAGAAGCATCGCCAGCCCCGCTCGCACCTTCGTCTCGCTGAGGGCACTCAGCAGGATCGCCATCGGTTCGTCCGCCTGTGCCTCCCGCCGGGCCCACCGCAGGGAGTGGTCGAGCGCCAGTTCGCGCAGATGCGGTGTCATCGTCTCGTCGGCGAGGGACATGCCGGGATCAACACCCGCCTCGAGCGGAAACTCGAGCAGCAATGACAGGCAGAACGCGTCGATCGTCGTCAGCGCGATCTCTGACTGCTGGTGCTCGAACACCATCTGCTGATGGGCGGTCAGCGTTCCTTCCCGTGACTGCCGGGTCAGCCGCTGCACGACGCGCTCGCGCATTTCGGCGGCTGCCTTCCGCGTGAAGGTCAGCGCCAGAATGTTCCGGGGATGCACCCCTTCACGCAGCAATCCGAGATAGCGGTCGACCAGCACCGAGGTCTTGCCCGTGCCAGCCGACGCCTCGAGCACGACGTTGAGCCGGGGATCACGCGCCGCCTGACGCGCATCATGGTCGGGCGGCAGCCACTGAGGCGATTCAGTCATCACCCTCACCCTTCCCGGGAGCATCGTCTTCGTCGTCTGTGTCGACAATGTCCTTGCGGCAGACGCTGGCGTAGGCACAGTACTCGCAGGCCTGGCCGGACCGGGGCTTCGGGGGAAACTTTCCCGCCGCAATGCTGTCCACCGCGTCGAGCATGCGTGCCTCGCCGTCGCGGACAGACTGTTCCATGTCCAGCTTTTCGACTGGCAAGGCTGCGGAGTTCTCGGTCGGCCTTGTCAGCGACAGAAAGCGGGCTGCAGCCGGCGTCCGCCCCGGATAGCCCTCTGCGGCCAGGGCCTGTGCGACGGCCGCAGAGTAGACCTGCAACTGCACGGTGTCTTTCGCCTCTGGTGTCGACGCCGTCTTGTAGTCGATGATGCGGAAGGTGCCGTCCTCGAGCAGATCGACGCGGTCGACTTTCCCTTTGAGGTGGAGATGGCGAACGCCGTCGTCCCGTTGCCGGAACGCAAACACGCCGTTGAGCGGATACTCGGTCCACCGCGTCTTCACTGCCACCCCGTGGCTGAGGTCGTCATCAATCACACGGTCAAGCATGCCCGGGGCCATGGCCGTACCGAGCAGGCGCAGACGTTCGAGGCCCGCTTCATCCGAGGGCAATTCGTGCAGCAGGGTTTCGGTGACTGATTCGAAGATCCGCCGTGCCTCAGCCCTGTTGCTGGCGTCGATCGTAGTGTGGCCCCGCTGCTCCCAGGCCAGGTAACACTGCTCGATGACACGGTGCAGGAAATTGCCTCGCTGCAGGGGCGACTGCGTTTCCTCATCTGTGGCTTCTTCTTCGAGCCGCAGCACGTACTCCGCGAAATACTTGAAGGGGCACTTGAGATACGTGTCGATGCGCGACACCGAAATCGACGGCAGCGCACTCCCAACTGTCTGGCCATGGAACACGGCGGCGCTGGTGTCTGGCTTCGCGTGACGGAGTCTGGCCCATGCGGCGGTCATCGGCGGCATTCCGGCCGTCTCTGCTGGCCCGTCCATGAGGGCGTCGTCTGCGGTGATTCGCGCATCCGGTGGCGTCGCATCGATCCGTGTCTGCGTCCCGAAACCGCCCAGCACCTGCGCATAGGGGGATGGCGACACGAGCGAATCGGCTTCGAGCTGGAACGTCGACGCGCTCAGGGCCTGCCTCGGCAGCACCAGCAGGTCTCGGAACGCCGCAAGAGCCGACGTTCGCAACTGATGTTCGCGCTGGGCTGGCGCAATCGCCACGGGCGTCGGCTCGAGCAGCGCCAGCAGTGACTGGGCATAGAAGATGGATGGGCGCACGGGCTCGGGCCACTCCCCTTCGATCAGCCCGAGCAGATGCACTTCGTCGACATCGGCATATCTGATCGACTGGGCGTCAAGCAACCGGACACCGCCGCGACCGGTGCGCATGTCAAAGGTGCGCCCTTCGAGCCAGCGCCGCAGCGTCGACGACAGCGACAGCGCCGAGGCGACGGCATCGGGATCATGCACCTGCGCCGCCTGCCCGATGAGCCGAAGCGACTCGAGTACGGCGTGCTGCACCCGGACGAGCCGCTCGTCAATGGCCTCGGGCACCTCCGGGCGGCGATAGGTCGTCAGGAAGTCATGCAGCAGCCCGGTCTGCTCTGCCACGGGACGCTCATCAGCGAGGGGTGCCAGCTCCTCGGCCATCCGCGCAGCGACCAGACACGCAACGGCAGCACGCCGCTGGCGGGTGGTGGCACGATCACCGATTTCGACTGCGGCCCAGATTGCGGCCAGTCGGGGCAATGCCTCGCGTCCGCCGAGATGGCGCACCTCAGCCAGTGCCTGGTCGAACTCGCGAATGTCGTCCCGTGTCAGGTCGGCGCCGAAGGCGTGCCACGAAAAATGCGGCGACTGCAGCAGGGCAACCAGCGTCGATCGCGAAAAATCACTAATGACACACTCAAGCACCAGATCGACCGAGGCTGCGTAGGGTTCAGCCGCCAGCGGCAGTGTGTCAGTCATCTCGAAGGGAATGCCTGCGCCGTCAAACACCGACCGCACCAGATACAGATACGGCAGCGGCCGACGCACCACAATGGCCTTGCGGTGCAGCGGCACCGAGTCATTGCGGGCAGCTTTCAGCCGGCGTGCCACATGCCGCAGTTCCTCCTCCCGATCGCGCGCGACAAACACCGGCGACCAGTGGTCGCTCTGCGGACTGGCATCTTCCGGCCGCGGTGGCGTGACCAGCACGGGAATGGCTGCAGGCTCGACCGTCACGCCGCGTACATCCGCGGCCTTGACCTCAACGATGCCCGGCATCGCCGCATGCAGGCGTTCCAGCAGACCCGCATCGCGCATCTGCTCGGTCATGATCACGCTGACCTCGGCCAGCCCGGGCAATGTTGACAGCAGCATGAAATCGACTGGCCAGAGCCCGTCCGCATCGGAGATGCGATCGCCCACTGTCACGACGACATGCCGCAGTGGACGCACGGGCACTGTCTCGCTGAGGTGCAATCGCTGACGATGCTCGTCGTACAGCTGGTGTTGTGCGAGATGCGCTTCATAGCGCCTGAAGGCTTCGGCCAGAAATCGTGTCTGCGTCAGCAGTTGCGCAGCGCCACGATCACTGTCGGCAGCGGGTTCGAGTTCATCGATGACGTTGCGTGAAAAATCATCGACCGTCCGTGCCTGCCTCCGGATGAAGTCGTAGAGCGCCAGCATCTCGGCTGTGAGGGCGGGCCTGAGGGCGAACGGCGGCTCGATCGCCTCGCGACTCACGTCGCGCGCCACACGGCCCAGGATGGCTTCGCGCTCGACGCTGCTGATGCTGCTGCCGTGTGCCGGGATGCGTCCCTGCATCGCCTGATACCAGTCGCCGCGTGTGCCCACCTGCGGCCATGCCATGGCCACCTGCCTCGTCAGCAGCCGCTCCTCGATGGTGCGGCGCAGCTGCTCGGCCGCGGCACGCGTGGGCACGAGTACGAACGTCTCGGCGGCCCACCGGGCATCGCCGACGCTCACAAGGCCCACGAGCACGTCCTGCATCACACGCAGGCTGTCTGCGCGAATCAGCCGACTGCGTCGGGGCGTGACGGGCATCATGGCGTCGCCTGTGCCTCCGGACGCAACAGCACGGCGTCGAGGTCGGCCCTGGCGCGGGCCCACAGCATCAGCGCGCCCGCAGCGGCAGACGAGGCCTGCGCCGCCCGACCGGCATCGTTGGCCGTGGCGGCCGCGAGACGCAGGGACAGGGCCTGCTCACCCATCAGCCATGCGCTTCGGAAGATGGCATGCAGGGCGTGCAGATCGGTCGGCACATCCACTCGCTCCAGTCGCTTGCCGTCCGTCTGCCAGCGCGTCAGCAGTGCGGGTAGTAACGTCGCTGGTGGTCCTGCCTGGGCCTGCACATCCTCGAGTGCAGACACCGACCGCGCCGCCGTGCGAAGCACCGGGGCCATGGCCTCGCGATATCTGCGGATGGCGGGCAGGCGCAGCTCGAACTGGTCGCGGGCGAGCTGCAGTCGCTGGGCCTGCACCAGCTGTCGGTCGACCGCCTCCGCGAGCGCGGCCATGTCGTCGGCACGCCTGGCACCGAGACGTGCATCGGCCGTGCGCACCGCGCCGCGCAATCGCTCGAGTGCCCGCACGTCGGCGCGCGCGCTCAACCGCGCCGCGGTCGTGAGGGTGCGGGTGCGCAGCGAGACATAGGCGGCATCCAGGGCAGCCTCCTCTGCCAGCCGTCCTGTCGCCTCGCGCCGCATCAGCATCGCCCAGGCCTTCGGCAGCGCTGCAGCGGCCTGATCGATGAACCCAATGACCGTCTGCAACAGCGACGAGCGCTCCGCTGGTGTCGGTGCGACATCGGCAGCCGTCAGCAGTTGCTCGACCATTTCGGCTTCAGACGGTTCGGGCAGCAGCGGCTCGTTCGGCGGGAGGGCGGGCGGCGCCACGAGCGCAAACTGCGACGCCGGGCGCCCGGCTGCAGCTCGCAGATCGACGAGGGCGTCATCAAGCAGCCCCAGAATTTCGCGAATTTCGACGGCGCGATGGCCATAGGACGCACCGGGCCAGTCGAGCAGGAGTTGGCGCGCCGACTCGACGCGCTGCAGGCGCGCGGATGGATCCGCAATCGTGGCCAGCGCATTGAGGGCCGCGGCGACGGCACTACTCACCTCGGCGAAGTCGGCGTCGCCTCTGGTGCGTGCATACCGTTCAGCGCGCACGGCACCGGCATACTGATCGGTGCGTGGCCAATCGATTTCTCCCTCGGGCACGGTCACCAGACGCAGGTCGGCCCCCGGATCGCCGCGACGAATTGGCATCGAGAACACCACGCGCCCCTCGACACGCGCCCACTCGCCGTAGGACGTCAGCACACGGCCATCGCGCAGAAACACGCGGAACAGGCCCGAGTCGCCCTCCTGAGCGGCGGTCGATGCCACCGCACTCCACGCGCACAGCAGCAGTGCGCACACCACGCGAAACGCCGGTGTGGAAATCCTGTGGAAATGCGGTGGATTGCCTGTGAACGGCACGCGTCGATCTTAAATCGTCTGCGGGTTTTCCGAGGGAACTTCCTGACCGAATCCTTGCCGTGTGCAATCACCGCTTCCTTCGCTTGCGCGCCCCCCGTGCATCGGGTCACACTGGGCGGCCCTTGACGAGAACGCATCTGTGACGACGTATCGGTTTGAACACACGCTGGATGGACGCACCTACCACATCGATGTGGTGGCGGTGTCGACGGGTCGCTGGCGCGCCCAGATGGCACGCAGGGCGGGCATCCGCACCGCACTGATGCCCTTCTACGGCACCACGCCTCAGGAGGCGGCAGCAGCGCTGATCCGCTGGCTGGTGGTGGCCTCGCCAGGGCAGTCAGGGGCCGCCTCTGCGTAGGCGGCTGCCGCAGGTTGCGCCAGAGGCGCGGCGCGGGTTAGACTTGTCAGTCTGAGCGTGGGCCTGTGGCGCAGCTGGGAGCGCGCCTGAATGGCATTCAGGAGGTCACCGGTTCGATCCCGGTCAGGTCCACCAATCCTTCATTCCCAGTCTCGATTCCCCGCAAGTAGCTGAAGGCCGGTGCGGTTACGGCGGTTCGAACACAGCCGTTTCCGTCGAACGCGATTCCGTCCGGAACGAACAGCTGTTGGAACCGCTGGCGTTGTTCGAGCGACGCCTGCAACCACAGGTCGGCGGCGCGCGGCAGGACCCGTTCCGCGAACGCCAGGATGCCCTCCACGTCGAGTTCGTCCAGCTCCAAGGGGTGACGGTCTACCCGCAGCAGCGCCAGCTCCTAACACACTTTCTCGGCGTGCCGGTCGTACGTGTCGATGTCGATCGAGCGCTCGAAGAGCAACGCCTCGTTCAGGCGATCGAGCTTTTCCTGGATGGCCTTGGCCGCTCGCTCGGCTGTCGCGATCTCTTCGCGGACGGACGCCTTGCGCGCCTTCCACATCTGCAGCACGGATTCCCTGAGAAGGCGCATGGAGCCAGGGGTTGGCTGCAGCAGGGCGAGCTCGTCCGCGAACAGCCCTTCGAGCTTCGCCGTGGTGACGTTCACCGCGCGGCAGCCAGGACGGCAGTGGTAGTACGCGCAGTACTCACTGCGCCCCTTCGACCAGCGACCGGTGAGACCGCGTCCGCAGGACTCGCAACGGACGAACGCGCGCTGCGGGAAGTCCGGGTGTGCTCGTTGTCGTGGTGCGGTCGGCAGCGCCCGGCCCGACAAGCTCGCGTGCACGCGGTAGAACACGTCCTCGGGGACCAGCGGATCGACGTCTCCGCGCCGCTCGCGGACGCCGTAGTCCGGCCAGTCCACGATGCCAACATACAGCCGATTCCGGAGCAGTGTCCCAATGGCCTGCGACGTCAGCGGTCGGCCGCGCCGGTTGGTCAGGCCCTGACGTCCCCCCACATCTGAGTAGCGTTTCGGTTTAGAGTCCGGCCTAGCGAAAGGCTCGGACGATGAAGAAGCGATTCACGGAAGCGCAGATTGTCGGGTTCCTGCGGGAAGCCGATGCGGGTATCCCGGTCAAGGATCTGTGCCGCAAGCACGGGTTCTCGGACGCGAGTTATTACCTGTGGCGGAGCAAGTTCGGCGGCATGAGCGTGTCAGACGCCACGCGGTTGAAAGAGCTCGAGATCGAAAACACCCGGTTGAAGAAATTGCTTGCGGAGTCTCACCTGGAAATCGAGGTGACCCGTGAGGTGCTGCGAACAAAGTGGTGACCGCACCGGCTCGACGGGAGGTGGTGCGGGAGATGGTGACGCGAGGACTCAGCGAGCGGCGCGCGCTGACGGTCGTGCACATGAGCGCGGCCGCGCTGCGGTACGTGCCGCGGCCGGATCCCGATCCGGGTCTGCGCGAGCGCATCGTCGCCCTGGCGCATCGGCATCGCCGCTACGGCGCCGGCATGATCTACCTGAAGCTGCGTCAGGAAGGGCGCGTGGTTAATCACAAGCGCGTCGACCGTCTGTCTGCGGAGGCGCGTCTGCAAGTGCGGCGTCTTCGTCGGAAGAAAGGGCCGTTGGCCGATCGTCAGCCGCTGGTACGGCCCCAGGCTCCGAACGAGGTGTGGTCTGCGGACGTCGTCTTCGATCGGACGGCCGAAGGCCGCGTGTTGAAGTGCCTCACGATCGTCGATGATGCCACCACCGAAGCGGTCGCCGTGGTCCCCGCCCGTGCGCTCGGCGGCCTGCCGGTGACGCGGGTCCTCGATGACTTGGCGATCACACGCGATCTTCCTCGGATTCTTCGCACCGATAATGGACTGGAGTTCTGCGGGCGCGCGATGCTGACGTGGGCGCACGCACGTGGCGTGACGCTGCGGCTGATCGAGCCCGGCAGGCCGACGCAGAACGCGTATATCGAATCGTTCAATGGACGCTTCCGTGACGAGTGCCTCAACGAGCATTGGTTTACGAGCCTGGCGCATGCCCAGGTCGTGATTGAGACCTGGCGACGCGAGTACAACGAGGAGCGCCCGAAG
>Ga0172372_10000601_pt1 | contig 55284 bp, 54 predicted proteins | sample LakKiv5m_2_FD_114544 | JGI IMG/M metagenome (GOLD analysis project Ga0172372, IMG submission 114544) | Freshwater microbial communities from Kabuno Bay, South-Kivu, Congo - kab_092012_9.5m | ecosystem: Environmental > Aquatic > Freshwater > Lake | place: Democratic Republic of the Congo...
TCGTAGACTACGACGTTGATAGGACGGGTGTGGAAGCGTGGTAACACGTTAAGCTTACCGTTACTAATAGCTCAATTGGCTTGATTTATGCACTGAAAAAATTTTTAGATACAAATTACAATGATTAATTTTTTTCTTTTAATTTAATTATTTTACATTAGCAATTTTTAATAAAATTTTTTTGTTATAATTTATAATATTTATTTATCAAACCAAGGAATATTGTCATTAAGAAGTCTATCATAATTATCTTTATCCAACATTGATAGGTGATAAAGATTTTCACCAGAAATTTGTCCACCTATTCTTAGAATTAAAAGCTTGCTCTCATTATAAAATGTATGATCCAAATTAGGCTTTATGTATATAGAATCTCCCGGTTCACATCTGACTAAATCTTTATTAGTTTTGATATTACAAGTTGTAACCCCCACATTATAAATATACTGGTGGCAAGGAATTGAAAAAATATAATCTGTTTCAACATTCGTTAAAACGGTAAGCTCAATTGATTTAGACGTAGGTAATTGAGGGGCGTCAGCTAATTTTTTTATTTTGAAATATTTTTTATTATTGTTTGGCAAATACCAATTTTTCGATTCTTTATAATATTGTATTTTGACTGAATCAAAACTTGATGGGGGCAAAATATCTCTTAAATTTATGTTTAGTTTTTTTGTTAAGAGTGATAATTTTTCTATTGAATTTAAAAGAAACTCATCAACAGCTTTACTGATAGTAAAATTCAAATCCTTTTCTAAATAATTTTTTTCAATAGATGATATCTTTAAATAATAATTGATATTTTCAACTAATGATTTTTTTGGATCATTGCTATCTAGGTTTATTTTGAATTTTTTAGAAAGATTTTGCCCAATTGCCTTAAGCTCATTAAGCACCTCATTATCTACTTTGTCAGTATAGGTCAGTGCTAAAATTAAGCCATTTACTTTTTCTTTATTTTTTCTTGTTGTAAAGCTATGAGGGACATAAGGAGATATGTACATTGAATCACCCGTATTCATTTCTACTGCTTTTTTTTCTTCATTTTCAACGTAATAAAAATTCACAGGTCCAATAAAATAAGTAAATTGATGCAGAAAATGCCCATTGTTAAACTTAACCACACTACTTTGGGGATTAGAGTCGTTTACAGTCACAAGTTCCTCAATCCACTCCGGTCTAAAAGGAGATAACTTGCTCATTACAGTATCTTTGTAGAGATAATATGGCTTTCCATCCCTAGACATTTCTCTTGCAGTTTTGTCAGAGTCTTCTTTTTTAAAAATTTTAAAACCATTTTTAGTATCATCTTCAATTGAAAAAAAATCCGAATAATTTATTGGCCAAACATTGATTGCCTTTTTAATCAGTTCAAAATCTGGATATTTTCTACCATTAAGTATGTCTTCTATTATTTCTTGGTCAACGCCCAAATCTGTAGCCGCATCCACAGGTCTTCTTTTTAAATCGTTAATAATTTTTCTAAATTTTTGAGGGAAATATCTATCCATAAATATTGTAAAGATATAACTATTCCAATAAATTCTATAATTCAATAACTATGACTAAAAAGTTTACAAAGTCCAGCCCGAATGTTTTTGTTCCAATGAGTGCAGATTTAATTCACCACGGTCATATAAATATACTAAAAAGAGCAAAAAAATTAGGACGTGTAATTGTTGGTCTTATGACTGACAGGGGCATTTTTTCTTATAAAAAAAAACTTCCATTGTTAAAGTACAGAGACAGAAAGACAGTTTTAGAAAGCATAAAATATGTTGACGAAATAATACCCATATCTGGACTCAAGTATGTTGAATATGCAAAAAAATATAAATTTAATTTTTTTGTGCATGGAGACGACTGGAAAAGTGGTGTTCAGTCAGAACAGAGAAAAAAACTTCACTCGGCAATGAAGAAGTGGAATGGAAAAGTAATTGATGTTATTTATACTAAAGGAGTATCGTCATCAAAGCTAAAAAAAAACAAAATATGCTAATAAAGAAAAAGATCGTATACGTTCCCTTGGCCGCAGACATATTGCATGTTGGGCATCTTAATATACTAAATACAGCCAGTAAGTACGGACAAGTTGTAGTTGGTCTTTTGACGGATAAGGCTATCGCAGAATATAAAAATATACCACTGCTTAGCTTTGATGAGAGATATAAAATTATTCAAAATTTAAAAGTAGTTAAAAATATTATTATTCAAGATTCCTGGGATTATTCAAAGATTTTAAACAAATTGAAACCTGATTTTTTTGTTCATGGAGATGATTGGAAAGTTGGAAGGCAAGAAAAAACAAGAAAAAATGTTATTAAAGTTCTAAAAAAAAATGGAGGAAAGCTTATTGAGGTTTCTTATACAAAAAATATTTCATCATTTGAAATAAAAAATAGAATAAAAGAAAATTTTTCAAATACGTCTAGAGTATCATTGTTAAAAAGAATGATTCAAGTTAAAGATATAGTTAGAATTATAGAAGCGCATAGCCCCCTCTGCGGAGTAATTATAGAAAATATAATTTATAAAAAAAACAATATTACTTTCGGATATGACGGTATGTGGTCATCAAGTTTGACAGACTCAACTCTTTTAGGCAGACCCGACAATCAGTCTGTAGATTATTCAACAAGAATTAAAGGCACAAACCAAATAGCAGCAGTAACTACAAAGCCTATAATTTTTGATATTGATAATGGAGGTCAAATTGAACATCTCAAATTTTTTATTCAAGACCTTGAAAGAATTGGCGCCTCAGCTATTATTATAGAGGATAAAATTGGTTTAAAGCAGAATTCACTTTTTCAAAATCAGTCTGGAGTTAGACAGGATTCAATAGAAGCTTTTTGTAGAAAAATAAAAGTGGCTAAAGCTGCGACTTTTAATAAAGATTTTTTAATAATACCCAGAATAGAAAGTTTTATTGTAGGCAAAAATTTGGAAGATGCCCTCAAAAGAGCAATTGCTTATAGTAAGGCCGGATCAGATTGTATCATGATACATTCTAAAGAAGATAGTCCAAAACAAATTTTTGATTTTGCAAAAAAATTTTTAAAAACAAAATATGCACTACCTTTAGTTTGTGTGCCATCAACCTACTCAAAAACTAAAGAAAAGGATCTAATTAAAAACGGTTTTAAGATAGTAATCTATGCTAATCAGCTAATGAGAGCCTCGTATAAAGCTATGACAAATGTTGCAAAAAAAATATTAATCCACACTAGAGCGCACGAGGTTGAAAAAGAAATAATACCAGTTAAAGAAATTTTACATTTAATTAAGCAGTAATGATTAATTCTTATCGGCTGTTAAATTTATTTAAAAAGAAAAAAATATCATTGTTTTGTGGAGTGCCTGATAGTGTTTTGAAGCATTTTTCCAGTGCTCTTGAAGTAGAAAAAAATCATTTTATTTGTACAAATGAAGGGTCAGCGGTTTCCCTTGCAATTGGAAATTATCTAAGCACAAAAAATATAAGCCTAGTTTATATGCAAAACTCTGGTTTTGCAAATGCAATCAATCCTTTGATTTCAATAGCAGAAAAAACTGTCTACTCTATTCCACTTGTTTTACTAATTGGTTGGCGAGGTTCACCAGGTATAGATGACGAACCGCAGCATATAGCTAAAGGTAAAATCACAACTAAACTTCTTGATAATTTAAACATCAAATATATTGTTATTGAAGAAAAAAAGGATTTTCAAAAAATTTCAAATTTAATAAATTTTTCTAAAAAAAATAATGTTCCTGTCGCGCTTTTGTGCAGACCAGAAGTTTTGCTAGGTGCTGGTACAAAAATTCAAAAAAATAATAAAAATTTTTTAACAAGAGAGGAAACAATATTAAAAATTTTAGAAAATGTAAATAACAGCGATAAAATTATTTCAACAACTGGCTATACATCCAGAGAACTTTTTCAGCTTAGAAAAAATCATAAAAAAAATAAAGGCAAGGATTTTTATATGGTGGGAGGAATGGGCCATTCATCTATGGTTGCATTAGGAGTTTCATTAAAATCAAAAAATAATGTTATTTGCCTAGATGGAGACGGGTCGTTACTTATGCATATGGGGGCATTAGCAACTATAGGTATTTTTGGTAGAAAAAATTTCAAATATATACTGCTTAACAATTCTGCACACGAGTCCGTAGGCGGTCAAAAGACTGTTGCAGATCAAATTAATTTTTCTTTATTATCAAAAAGTTTTGGTTTTAAATCTTATAATCTGATAAAAAGCAAAAATAATAATGAAAAAATTATAGCTAAGTTTCTAAAGTCATCCGGTCCTAGTTTTTTAGAAGTCAAAATTCAAGTAAGGGCGATGAAAAATTTGAGCAGACCAAGGAATTTAAAAAAAATAAAAAATAAATTTATGTCATAAAAAATGATTATTAAAAACAAGTTTAATAAAAAAAAAATAATTTTTGGAAATTACTCTAGATCGTATCTTAATAAACTAATTAAAAATAAAAATATTTTAATAGTCTGTTCAAAAAGAGGGAAAAAAGAAATATTTATAGATAAAAAGCTCAATTTTATTAAGAATAATAAGGTTTCATGGATAGATGATGTGCCACCAAATCCAACGCTTGATTTCTTTAAAAAAAAAAATAAAATTTCAACAAAAATAATTTTTGATTATATAGTTGCAATTGGTGGTGGCAGTGTAATTGATACCGCAAAATTTTTTTCTTTACTATTTTCTTTCCAAAAAAAGAAAAATATAAAAAATGTTATTGGCAATATTGACAATCTGAAGATAAATAATTTAAATAAACTAATAGCTTTACCCACCACTTCTGGTTCAGGTTCAGAAGTAACACCTTATGCAACAGTATGGGACAAAAAAAACAAAAAAAAACTATCTATAAATCATAAAAGCTTGTTGCCAGATTTAGCGATAGTAGACCCTGTACTTACTTTTAGTTTGCCAAAAGAAGTGACAATTAATACTGGCTTAGATACTTTAAATCAGGCATTTGAGTCAATTTGGAATAAAAACGCAAATAAATTAACCATTGCTTATGCTCATAAGTCAATTAAATTATCTTTAAATGCTTTAGCAAAAATAAATAAAAATATAAATGATAAAAAAAGCAGATCACAATTAGCAAGAGCAAGCCTTTACGCAGGTATTTGCATTAGCCAAACCAAGACAAGCATTTGCCATTCAATATCATATCCTTTAACTAGTAATTTTGGAATTCCTCATGGATTAGCATGTGCTTTTACTATGAGCGCCGTTATTAATTATATAAATGGAAAAAATATTTACTTTTTTGACAAATTAGCTCATAAATTAAAAGTCAATTCAGGAAAAATTTTAGAAATAAAAATAAAAAAATTATTTTGTGACTTAAAAATTAAGGAAAAAATTAAGCATTACATTAAAAATGAAAAAAAATTATTTTCTTTAAAAAAACATATGCAAACGCCCGGAAGATCAGATAATTTTATTTATCCAGTTAATGAGAGCTTTTTACGGCTGATATTAAAAAATTCGTATTTTTAGGTTTGAACTAATTTTTTTTTATTTTTTTTGTATAGATAAACAAAAAAATAATAAAAACTTTCATAAATTTATTTTTGAAAGTATTTGTTAAAAAAATTATATTTAACAAAATTTAGTATCTTAAAAATTTAATTTTTTATATCGATAAATAACAAACAAGAAATTTTTTTTATTTTTTCTACAATTAAGAATTTAAAAATTAAAAAAATAGCGCCCAGTAAACGTTAAAAATATTGCATAGATTAAAGGAGTTTTATAAATAGAATATTAGATGAAGAATTAAAGGTCTTTAATAGCCCCTCCAGTTATAATCACATTAAATGAATTTGAAAGAATTTGTATTTATAGAATGGTAATTAAAACTATTTAATTTTTATATTTTTAACAAAATATACTAAAATCATAAGTTAATAATTTTTTTTATCACCTCTTGACCTAATAACTTTATGGATTTATTAAAATTATTTTTTATAATTATATTTGGATTTTTCGGAAATTCAGGTTGAATATCTCTACCCCATACATTATTTTTTTTTATTCTATAAAATTTTTTTTGTTTTCTAAGCTCTGTTTTTTTGAAACTAGCGTCAATGAAGATTTCGATATAGTTTTTTATATGTTTTCTATTATATTTGTGCAATTCATGAAAAAGACCAACTACAGAGAATAGTATATTTATTTTATTTGCAGATATATGTTTTAATAAAAGAGTATATTTTTTTCCTAATTGTTTACGATAATTTTTATCATAATTATTTAATTTAAAAATTCTTCTTAGATTATCACCGCTCAATAATATAGTTGGACCAAATTTTTTTTTAATAAATGGATAAATATTTTTGCACAGGGCAGTCTTTCCAGAACCTGAAATGCCGGTTATCCAGAAGACTAATCCGTATTTTTTATTAAATTTTATTTTGTTTTTATTGTACATTAAAGAAAAATAAACTTATTTTTTTTTAAATAATAACAATTCTGAATTAAAATTGTCCCAAGTTTTGTGTCCAAAAGGTTCAACATTTCTGTCAAGCAAATAATAATTATCCATTAATAATTTATTATACATTTTATCTGTTACTGGTTTATTTACATAATACTTAAATTTATGTTTGTATGAATTTTGATTTTTTGCTGTGTTTTTTCCCTCCCTTAAATTCCTTAGAAGTATGAATTTTGGTCTGAATTTTTTTATTTTGTCTAGATAATTTTTTACAACAGGATACTCCATTTCTTGAAACGAAATAAAATTTAAAAATATATCTATTTGACCTTGCAACTTTTCAATATCATAATTTGGCAGACAATTTAATGTCTTCATTTTTTTAATGAGAATTTTTTTCTTATATTTATATAAAAAATGATTTCCAATAACTTGGTTGCAACTTTTTTCTAAGTAATAATTCGAAATAATATTTAAAGGAGGTAAATCTAGATTTATATATTTAAAATTTTTTATTTTTAGATTATGTAGTATTTCACCTACTGAGCCAAACCCACCTCCGATTTCCATTATTATTTTATTATTTAAAGATTTGACATATTTTTTTAAAAAAAGAAGACCATTTAAATAATTTAAAGAGGAGGCTGAAAATAAATTACCGTTTAATTTAAATTGTTCAGTTGGATTCCCAACTTTACTTTCGCTAAATTGATATAATTTTGGCTTAAGAGTGTCTGTAAGCAATAACTTATATTGATCATTTGCCCTTTCATAACCTGTCAGTACCAAATTAATTAAGTATAAAATTTTTTTTTTACCTTTAGGAATGATATTTGAATTGTAAATTATTTTTTTTATATCTTTTACAACTTGTTTTTTAACTTTGAATCTTCTTAGTTCTGAAAAATAAGGTGCAAAGCCCACAAAACCGGTATTAAGATTTCTAAATTTTTTTATTTGACCGTTTATAATTAATTTAAAATTTTTTTTTATTATATTGACCCAAAAACTTGTTGGTGTATAAATTTCTTTAGGTTTAAAATTTTTAAAATATTGCGCTTGTAGTATAAACTTTTTCATGATTTAATTTGTCAAACTAAATAACAATATCTTAAAAAAAAATTTTTACAATAAAACAGATTTTAAATTTAATTAAACAAGGCTAAAAACTTCTTATGAAGTTAAAAAAAAAAATTAAGATTGGTATTGTTGGATTGGGTAGGGTTGCCAATCATTACTATAATATATTTTCAAATAATAAGATTAAAAATGCAGAAATTGTATCATTATGTGACAAAAATTTAATAGCAGGAAATTTTTATAAAAAAAAATTTTCTGCTAAATTTTTTAAAAATTATAAAAATCCTGAGTTTTATAATAAAATAGATGTGATATTAATTTTAACACCGTCTGGATCGCACTTTAAGATATGTGAATTTTTTTTAAAAAAAAAAATTCACGTTTTGTGTGAAAAACCTCTTACAATGATACCCAGAAAATCCTTAGAATTATATAAATTAGCAAAAATGAAAAAAGTGATGTGTGGGGTAATTTTTCAAAATAGATTTAATCCCAGTATTCAGCTAGTAAGAAAATACATACAACAAAATAAATTTGGAAAATTAGTAAATATATCTATTAGTCTTTTATGGTGCCGTTATCAAAATTATTATAATGATGGGTGGCATGGTACTTGGAAAAATGATGGAGGTGTCATTAATCAGCAGGCTATTCATCATTTAGATATTTTAAGGTGGTTATTTGGGCCAATTAAAAAAGTAAATTGCATTATGACTAAGAGAATAAATAAACTACAAGCTGAGGACACAGCAGCTGCAATAATAGAGTTCTCAAATGGTTCATTAGGAACAGTAGAAGCTACCACAGCAGCAAGACCTGCCGATCTTCATGCCTCGATATCTATAGTGGGTGAAAAAGGCTCTACAATTATTAGCGGTCTAGCAATAAATAAAATTAAACTTTGGAAATTTGCAAATCAAAGTCAATCAGAGGAAAAAAAAATAATAAAACAAAACTCTAGTGAAGTTTCTAATGGCTATGGTTTTGGCCACATTGCTTATCTAAATAAAGCTTTTAAGTCTATTCTTGATAAAAAAATTGAAGCACCAGTTAATGCCTACGAGGCATATTTAACGTCTAAATTAGTGCATAGTTTTTATAGAAGTTCAGAAATAAAAAAATGGGTTAATTTAAGCTCAAATTCAAAATCCAAAAAATTAGGATCAAATAATTAGTTGTTCAAGAATAATTAGAATAAATAAAATATATGATATGTGAAAAAAAACTTCTTCAGAGAATTGAAAAATCATATTTAAAATCAAAAAAAATTTTTAATGAAACGTAGAAAAGTATTCATTGGAAAAAAATTTTAGATAAAAAAAATTTTCAAGATTTCAATAAATTATCAAATTTTCGAAATAACGGTCTAAGCAAGGGACATGATGATTCTCTTTATTATGATAAAGAAAAATTTATAAAAGAAATTAAAGTTTTAAAGGCTAAATTAAATAGTAGATACATTTTAAAAAATATAAAAAAAAAATATTGGCAATTTAAAAAATTTTTTTCATTATTTCAGTATGCCAATTGATCCAGGAGATCTTCATCTAATCAAATACCTCTTTGATTTAGAAAAATATGTTTTTAATAATTCAAAAATTAGATATGTTTGTGAAATTGGTGGCGGATATGGTGGTCTTGCAAAAAAAATAATTAAAAACCATAATTGCAAATATATCCTGATTGATTTACCTGAAACAAATTGCATTTCGTCATATTATTTAATTAAAAATTTTCCTAAAAAAAAATTTTGTTTATATGAAGATATAAAAAAACAAGAATTAGACCGCGACACATTAAAAAAATATGATATTTTTATTATTCCGCCTTTCATAAAATTTAAAGAAATTAATATGGATTTATTTGTAAATACAAGGTCAATGATGGAAATGAGGTTTAAAACAATTTGTGAATATTTTGAATTAATTCATAATAATATCTCTAGGAACGGTTATTTCTTTAATGTGAATAGGTATATAAAGTTTAGAGCGGGGGAACCTATTTTTTTTAAAGATTACCCTTATGATAAATTTTGGAAGATTGTAAGCTCTTCCAAATCATTCCAACAAGACTGGATTCATCAACTTATTACAAAAAGAGATTTGGTAATAGGTAAAAACGAAATAAATTCTGAACTTAACAAAATAAAAAAAGAAACTGAAAAATATTTACAACCAAGCGAATTTAGACATTTAGAGGATCGCAATCATTACAAAAAAAATAATTTTTTTAAAAAAATACTATATTTCCTGTCAAAAATTTTATTTGGTAAGAATTATGCAAAATGTAAAGAAAAATTTTATTATTATTTCAACAAATTTAGTAAAATTTATTTTAATTTTTAGTTCATATAATTTTAACTCAATTTAGAATATGTAAGAATTAAGGATATAATTGATAAAATCAAATATATTTATTTTAAAGTAATTATTTTAACTTTTTTTTGTATTCTAGAAATTATCGTGTGGTTTGTAATGTGACATCCATCAATAGAAATTTTTTTATCTAGTACAGGACCAGAGAAAATTTTTTCAGTATTAATATAATAAAAATCATTTTTTTTTGAAATTTTTCTTAACAAAATATTTATTTTCTTATTGGCAAATATTCTAAATTTTAAATTACCCAAATTAGGTAATAATTTTAAATTATTTTTTTTTAAAGAATATAAGTCGATTGGGTTATAAAAATTTTTATCAGAAACAGGCGGAGGCGAAATTAGACAAATATTTTTGTAGTTAATTTTACTAAGGATGAAATTTAATTTGATTTCTAACTTATCAATTACATCTTTAGATGTTGTATATTTATCAGATAAAAATTTTAATTTATAGAAATCATAACGAATAGTTATTTCACCAAAACATAAAATAATAAAAATATTTTTTTTAAATAAAAAAGTTAAAATTTTTAATAGATTATTTAATGTTTTGATAATCTAATAGTTCTGATATAAATCAATAAGCGAGTGCGGCCCCGTATAAAAAGCCATAAAAGAGTCATGCCTCTTATAGTTACGTGAATGAAACTCACTATGCGAATTTCCAAAAAATATATATAAATTTTTTTGCTTTAAATCTGGGCATAAACTTTATTATATAAATTTATTTTATATTTTTTGTCTTTCATATTATAAATTATTTTTTTTCTACAACTATGGTTTGATCCAATCGTCAACATTAATAAGATGTCCAAAAAAAGTTTAATCTTTTTAATCTTAAATAATTTAAAAGAAATAATTTTTGTAAATATAAATAATACCTTATCTGCAAACATAATTTTATAAAAATTTTAAATAACTAAAACTAATGAATTTTTTTTTTTGAGAAATTCTTTTAAAAATATAGTGGTTTTCTAATATTTTCGTTTTATTTAAAAACTGCAAGGCTTCGTAAGATGATGTATCTACCAAATTTGAACTGATGTTCGAGTTTCTTATTATGTCGTCACATAATAAAATTCCATTTTTTTTTAACAATTGTATGCTACTCATTAAATCCATTGTTACCTGAGGATTTAGATGATCTCCGTCAACCCAAATTAAATCAAACGATTTAGCAGGAAATGTATTCAACAAATTAGAAGAGTCCATTTCCATAAAAATAATATTTTTTCTATCTAGATTGGTCTTTCTTTCTCTAAGAAATTTTAACCTGTAATTTTTTTTCTCTCTATTATAGCTATTAATAAATTTGCTGTCATTTGATGGGAGATCAATAGTATAAATTTTTGCTTCAGGATATATGAGAGATAAAAAATTAGCAAATTGACCATTATGAGTTCCTATTTCAAGAATTTTAATTTTTTTTAATATGAATTTTTTTTTAAGTCCGGCAAATAAATGATAGTGCCATGATAATGTTTTGTTATCAAAATCAAGATCTAATTTTTTTAGTTCATTTTCAATAAAATTTTTTTTAATATTTAGTTTAGAAAGTATTTTTAGATTATATTTTATTAAATTTTTTTCTTCTAATTTATTTTTTATAAGATTATAAATTTTTTTGATCAATTTAATTCTATTTTTATTTAAAATGTTTAAATGAGATTTATGTTTATATTTAAACTTTTTCTAACGTAATTATCTTTAATATTTAATCTTTTTACAGAATGCCAACTACGTTCATTTCTTATAAATCCATATAGATGCTTTGCAACAAAAGGCGTTTGGTAAAATTCTGAAGTTTCCTCCAGAGTTTTGATTTCATTTTCATTTTTTAAGTGTATATTGCTACCTTCAATCATCCTACTGTTAAAATAAAAACATGTACCAATTTCTTGTTGTTTTTTATTAAGATCTTTATTTGGTAAATTATCAGGAAAATAAAGCATTAATGATATCAATTTTTTTCTACCGTCTAAGTGAGGAGTTATATAACCATGATTATATATATAAGAAAATTGAAAATTAAACTCAAAATATTTCTTTATTTTTAATATATGCAAAAGAAATTTTACTAATAATTTAATACTAAATTTTCTTTCTTTAAAAATTAAAAAAAATATTTTGTTTAAAAAAATAATTTTAATTATCCTTTTTTTTATATTTTCTAAAAGTTCACGAAGATTCTCATTTTTTTTTATTAAGTCCAATAAAATTTCACTTTTACTGTCAAAAGAATATTTTCCATTGTCATTATTATTTAAATCTTCTGATTTAATTTTTGGGAAGTTGGAACTTAAAATATTACATTCTTCCTCATTTAAAAAATTATTTATAGAAAAAATAGGAAAAAAATTATTTTTTTTTTCAATTATCATATTAATTTCTAAAAATAATATTTTTTTAATTAAGAATAAATACTTAACTTAATTTGTCAGTTAACAAACATTTTTATATAATCAAACTTAATTTACAAGTTAAATTTATTAAAAATATATTATTTTGTTCGTATATCAAAACTTTATCTGTATAAAAAAAGTTTATGGAAAAAAACTATTCAAAATTAATACTTAATAAGTTAGATAAAAATAACATTAGAAAATTTGCCGTTATTTTAGGATTGTCACCATCTAAAGGTGCACGATCCCCAATACTATGGAATTCAGTTTATAAAAAAATGAATAAAAATATTTTCATGTTACCTTTCGATGTTAAAGAAAAAAATATTAAAAAAATTTTTGAATTACTTAAAGCAGACCACAATTTTATTGGCGGATCAGTAACCATACCATACAAAACTAAAATGACAGAATTTGTTGATTTAATTGATCCGAGTGCAAAAATTATTGGATCAATAAATACAATACAAAATATTGGTGCTAAAAAATTTTTGGGCTCTAATACTGATTATAGTGGTTGTTGTGCTACTTTAAACAAAATTAAATTAAAAAAAAATGATAAAATTTTAATAATAGGAATTGGAGGGGCTGGAAAAGCTTGTGTTGTATCTGCTCTTAATATTTATAAAAATAATCCAGTATACTTGTTTAATAGAAACTATCTTAAATTAAAAAAATTTAAGTTAAAATTAAAATCAAAAAAAATTATATTAATTAAAAATTACAAGGTACTAAATAGTTTGTCAAATATTAAACTAATTATTAATGCAAGTTCTGTTGGATTTGATAATTGGTTCGAAAATAATAGTGGTTATTTCAATTTAAAATATTTTTCACCAATTTCTAATTTAAAATCAATAAAAATTATCAAATCTAAGAGTGATCATATATTCGTTAAAAATAATGCATTATTAATAAAGAATAGTATTTTAGAGACTTTTCGTTTTTTTAAAAAAAATGATAATGCCAAAGTTTTCGATATTATTTACAATCCTCAAAAAACTGTGATTCAAAAAGTTTGTGAATTGTTCAATAATAAAACTTATAATGGTTCTGAAATGAATTTAGAACAAGCGGTTTTTGCTTTTGCAAAAGTTAATAAAATTAATAATTACCATAAAATAAGAAAATTAATGCTTCAAGCAAAATAATTATGAATATTCTTGGAATAAATTATGGTGGGCATGATACATCAGCATGTATATTGTCTCATGGCAAAATAATAGCTGCTTGCGAGGAAGAGAGGTATGATAAAATTAAGCATTCAAGAAATTTTCCAATTAGTGCAATTAAAGATTGTTTAAAAATTTCAAATTTAAAGATACATCAAATAGATCTGATTTCATTTGGTTTTTTACCTTCGTTGCGAATTAAAGAACTATATATAAAGTCTTTAGTACAAGATGAGAGTCGTATTAATATCTTAATTAAAGATATTGAAAGAATAGATATTTTAGAAAATATAGAAAATATAATTCGCAAACAAACATCATTTAAAAAAAAAATAGAATTTCACAATCATCACTTATGTCATCTGGCTAGCAGTTTTTACCCAAGTGGTTTTAAAAAATCACTCATTACATCATATGATGGATTAGGGGAAATAAATTCAGCATTATTTGCAATCGGTGATAAAAATAAAATTAAAATTATTCACGATCAAAATAAATTTCCAAATTCTTTGGGTCTTTTTTATTCTGCAGTAACAGCATATTTGGGATGGAGACATCATTGTGATGAGGGAATTATTATGGGTCTTGCTCCATTTGGCAATCCTCATGCTATAAATAAAAAAAATGGAAAAAGTTATATAAAGATTTTCAGAGAAATTATAAAAGTTGATGCTAATGACCCTTTAAAATACATTATAAATTTAGAATGGATCTCGTACCACAAGCAAAGAGATAGTTGGGTAAGTGATAAATTTTTAGAAAACTTTGGTCCTAAAAGAAAATATAATCAAATATTAAAAAATCATCATAAAAATATTGCTGCTGCCCTTCAATTAAGATTAGAAGAAGTTGTTATTAGTCAATTAAAATATCTAAAAAAAAAATATAAAGTTAATAATCTTTGTATATCTGGAGGTGTAGGCTTAAATTGTTCTCTTAATGGTAAAATATCTGAAAATAAAATTTTCAAAGAAATATTTGTGCAACCAGCAAGTGGAGACTCAGGTGTTGCTATTGGTGCAGCAATATTATCAAATAAAAAAAATACACATAAAGCTTTTAAATCTACTAGAAATTTTTATTTAGGATATTCAGAAAATAAAAAAAAGATAAAAAATAATTTAAAAAAATTTAAACTTAAATATGAATATCTCGATAATAAAATATTTTATGAAACAGCAAAATTATTAAAAAATGGAAAAATTATTGGATGGTTTCAAAATAGAGCAGAATTTGGACCTAGAGCCTTAGGTAATAGAAGTATATTATGTAAACCATACCCCTCATCTATGCGAGATTATTTGAATAAAAAAGTAAAATTTAGAGAGGAGTTTAGACCATTTGCTCCCGCTATTCTTGAAGAGCAGCTAAATGAATATTTTGACATTAATCAAAAAAGTGAACATATGCTAATAGCATGCAGAGTTAAAAGAAACAAAAAAAAAATTATCCCTGCAACAGTGCATATTGATAACTCTTGCCGTGTTCAAAGCGTAAACAAACAATTAAATTTTCAATTTTGGTCATTACTTAATGAATTTAATAATATTACTGGTGTACCCGTTTTATTTAATACATCATTTAATATAAAAGGAATGCCCATAGTTAATTCTTCTGAAGATGCTATTGAATGTTTTTTAAAATATAAAATTGACTGTCTAGTTATTGATAATTTTTTAGTTAGAAAAAAATAGTTATATGTGCGGTATTTCAGGTTATTTTGGTTCTAGAAATAATAAACCAAGCGCTAATTCAATTTTAAAAACTCTAGAGCAAATGAAAAATCGAGGAATAGACGGTTTTGGCTCCTATTCCTATAATTTAAATAATAAAAAATTCCTTAATTTAAATCATACAAGATTGTCAATCATAGATCCAACAGACGCTGCTAACCAACCATTTATAGATGAAGAGGGCATAATTATATTTAATGGAATGATTTATAATTATTTGGAAATTAAAAAAAAATTACAAACTAAATGTGCATTTAAAACCAAGTCTGATACAGAAGTACTTTTAAAATTTTTAAATTTATATGGTGTTGAAAGTCTAGGTCTTCTAGATGGAATGTGGTCATTTGCTTATTATAATTTTAAAAAAAAAAAACTTATTTTATCAAGAGATAGATTTGGCGAGAAACCTTTATTTTATTATAAAAATAATAAAACTTTTCTATTTGGATCGTGTTTAAATTATATAAAAATATTGAGTGACAAACACTTTAAAATAAATTTTCAAAAACTTGAGGATTATTTAAAGTTTGGATTTAGAACACTTAATATTAAAAATGAAAGTCTTTTTAAAAAAATATACTCTGTTGAACCTGGATCCTACATTACAATTGACAATTCCTCCAAGCTTGTAACTAATTTTTATTGGAAACCTCATTTATTTAAACATAAAAAAGAAAATAATTTTATCAATGCTACTAAGAAATTAAGAAGTTTATTTAAAAAAGTAATAAAAACGAGATTAAGATCAGATTTTTCTTTAGCATGCTTATTAAGCGGAGGTATAGATTCATCTGCAATTGTATCAATGGCTAACAAAAGATTAAAAAAAAAAATTGATTGTTTTTCGTTGTTACCAAAAGAAAATAGTTATGATGAGAGTTACTATATAAATAAAACTGTTAAAAAAGAGAAACTAAATCATGAATACGTTGCAACATTTAAAGATAATAAAGAAAATCTTAATCACTTAAAAAAATTAATCACATCTACATCAAGTCTTGTGCCGACAACTACTTGGTTTGCATTCAGCAAGTTATGTAAAAGAATTAAAAAAAAGAAATATAAAGTAATATTGAGTGGTACTGGTGGCGATGAAATGTTTGCTGGTTATTATATTCATCATTTACATTATTTGTTTTCAATCAAAAAATCAAAAAACTTCGATAAAAAATACAAAGATTGGGAAGAAAAACTAGTTCCCCTGCTTAAAAATGATTTTCTAAAAAACTTTAAATTATATGAAGATAATATAAAAGAGAAAAATGATGTAATGTTTTACGATTTTTTTACTCTAAGGGAGTATTTTAAAAAATATGTTTTAAAAAAAAGTACGGGATATAAGTCTTATAGTAATTTTTTTAAAAAATTTTTATTGGATGATCTATTGCGTTATTCTTTGCCATCACAAATTGCTGCAATAGATAATATATCTATGTTTCACGGTTTAGAGTCTAGATCTCCTTATTTATCTAAAGATCTTTTTGAAAAGTCATTCTCATATCCAAATGATTATTTAATAAATGATGGCTTTGGAAAACATATCTTAAGAAAAAGTTTGAAAAATATTGTTGATGATGAAATTCTTAATGATAGGAATAAAATAGGTTTCTTTATAAATATAAATAATCTTTTTAACTTTAAAGATCAAAATATTATTAAATTATTATATTCAAATAAATTTATAAATTCGATAATTAACAAAAAAAAACTTAAATTATTGTTATCTAAGAAAAATAAAACTAACCAAGAGTGTCATTTTATTTTTTCAATTATTAATATAATTTTTTTTATTCGAGAATATGCGTAAGAAAATTTTAGTTTTTTTTGTTCGAAGGGGTTACTTAGAAGTTGAATATATTTTACCAATTTTAAAAATTTTAAAAAAAAAATTTATAATAGTTACATATTTTGAAAAAAAAAAAGCTTTTGATTCTTTATCAAATCAAAAAGATATTTTCAAAAAATGGAAAAGTATAAGTTCTAATTATCATATAGATTTTTTATTTGATAATTTATTTTTAAAGATATCATTAAAAATATTACTTTTTCTTGGTCTGAATAATTTTATTTCTAATAAAATTATAAAAAAAATTCATTCACTAACAAATTTATGCAATAAATTAAATATAGATGAGAGTATGATTAAATTCATATTATCAGATTATAATACGCATTCGCAAACAATTTATCAAATTCTTAAAAAGAAAAAGAGACCATTAATTTATTTTTTTCCTACCTCACCTCAAATCATAAACGCAAAAAAAAAAGTTGTTAAAAATTTAAGACCATTTTTAAAATATATTGATTATTTACTTATAAATTCAAAATTTGAATTTGATTATTGGTCAAATTTTATTATTAAATCAAAGATTAAAATAATTGGTATTCCTTTATTCTATTCATTAAAAAAAAAATTTTTTAAAGAAAATAATTTTAAAATTCTTATTTCATATAATTGTGTAGAAAAAAAATATCAAAAAAAAGAGATTAGTAATGTTAAAAAATTGCTAGAAAATTTAATTCATTTAAAAATCCCAATCATCATCAAGCTACACCCAATGAAGCAAAAAAAATATATATTCGATATAGTCAAAAAATTAAAATCTGACTATTTGTCTTTTTCCACTAAAAACTTAAGTTATTTACTTAAAGATAATATTAAAATACATATATGTTCAACTAAAACCGCAGCAGCTACTTATTCTAATTTTTATGGAATTCCTACTTTTGGATTTAAGCAGTTTGATCATGGCTATGATCCTAATTCAATTCAAGTCCGTCTCAAATTAATAAAACCAATTCAAAATATTAATCAATTATATAAGGATATTTTATTAATTCTTGCAGGTGATAAAGTAATAAAAAAACAACAAACAGTTTCTTTTAATAATATCTATCAAATGCCAAAAAATATAGAGAATTTTATTTTTAATCTTTTTTGATGATTAACTTCTTAAAATATATACAATAAAACTAATGGACAATAAATTTCCCGGCAAAGATATAACAATTTCAGATTTAAAAGATAAATTCCCCTTAGCTGCAAAAAAACATAAAAATCATTATTCTTCATTTAAAGTGGCTGGTGTAAAGTTTGGACCTAACAATTTTGTAACTTTTGCTGGTCCTAACACGGTAGAAAGTAAAAAATTGATTATGGATGTTGCAAAAAATGTTAAAAAAATTGGAGCCAACTTTCTAAGGGGCGGTGCTTTTAAACCTTTGACATTTCCTTATCGTAGTAAAAAATATTACGAAACAAGAGAAAAAGGTATTGAGTGGTTGGCCATGGCAAAAGAAAAATATAATATTCCAATAATCACAGAAATAATGGAGGAAAAATATATTAAACTAGTTAGTGAAGTTACGGATATAATTCAAATTGGCTCAAGAAATATGCAGAATTATCCATTATTAACTGCCTGCGCTAAAACAAACAAACCAATAATGTTAAAAAGACACTATGGAGCATCATTGAGAGATTGGTTGGGAGCCGCAGAATATATATTGTGTGAAGGTAATAAAAAAGTCATACTTTGTGAAAGAGGTGTATCTGTTCCTCACACCCACAGAGCAACTTCAAGATTTCTCTTAGATTTACAAGTAATTCCTGCTGCAAAAGAACTTACACATTTACCAATTGTAGCAGATCCATCTCATGCAACATTTTGGAGACCATGGGTAAGATCCATGACTTTAGCTAGTGTTGCAGCTGGAGTTGATGGAATTATGCTCGAAGTTCATCCTGATCCAGCTAATTCAGCTGTAGATCCTTTACAGCCAATTAATTATATCGAATTTAATGCTCTCATTAAAGAAATGAAATTTATTTCAAATAAAATAAATAAAAAAAGGATCTTTGTTTGATTAAAAAAAGACTCTTTACAGATATTAACATAAAGAGACTGGCTTATTCCTGATAACCTTTCAAATACATATATTTTTTTTTATGGAAAAAAATTGTTATATTATCACCAATTGAAAAAATTCATATTATTAAAGGCATGAAAAAAAAATTAATAAAAAACCAAAATATTTATTTTCCTACTGTTAGTCTTAAAAAAACAAATGATAAATTTAAACCTGGATTTAGATTGATGTATAAAGCATTTTTTGAAAAGTGCTTAATGGAAAAAAAAATAATCAACTTTTTAACATAAGAGATTTAGTAAAAATTTATTTTATTTGTAAAATTTTAGAAGAATAGTTTACTTTAGTGAAAATGAAAAAAATCTTTGTTGCAGGCACATTTTTATCTGGAAAACAGACTCTGTTATATTTATTGGACAATCATCATGAAGTTATATCTAATTTTATTCACGATCAATTAATATCATTTATAATTGCTCTTAATTCAAAAATTGAAAAAAAGAAAAATGGCAACATAAGATCTAGCGAAGAATTAAATTTAGATACTATAGTAATAGTAAATTATGCAGAACAAAAAACAAAAATCTCATTTAATGATTTTGTAAATTGCTTAAATCAATCCAATATTCAGCATCTTGAAAGATTAGCATTGCTTAAAATTATGCCAAATTATTTTTCTTCGATAAATAGAAACTACTTAAATTTTGATTTTAATTTTGAAAATTTCAAAAAAGAAATTAAATCAGAAATTTTTTTAAATAATAAAAAAATATTTCAAATTGAAGAAATATTTGAAATATTTATACATAAATTTATTTTTAACTGGAATAATCTTAATAATAAAAAAAATAATTTAAAAAAAATAAGTTTTGCAACAAAATTACCAAATAATATTGAAAGTATTAAATTTGTTATAAATCAAAAATTTAATTCTAAAATTATATATGTAGATAGAGACCTGTTAAGTGTTTTGAAAAGCAGAGCGCTTGCAAAGTTGAAAATAAAAAATGAAAATATAGAAAAATTTAATTTATTTTTTAATAATCAGTTAAGAACTAATTTTATTGAAAGAGTTAAATTTTCAAAAGCAGAAATTCAAAAAATTCAAAGTATAGAAGATAAAATTTATATTACATCTTTAGAAAAGCTTACGCAAAATACAACAGAAGAAATTTCAAAAATTGTTGATTTTTTAGGCTTATCAAGATATTCAACAGAAATAAGGCCAACTTATTGTGGTAACGAAATTGGCCTAGATCATGTTAATAGAATAAACGATGATGAATTTGATATTTCAGAGGAAAATTATATCTTTTTTTTGTTAAGAACAGAAAGTATTACTAGTTCATTAAGTTTATTAATAAAGAATTTTAGGTATCTTAAAGTATTTTTAATATCACTTTATCTTAAATTTAAATACAGAAATATTTAATGTTAAAGTTAGAGATTTATAAGTTTGAAAATAAAAAAAAAATTATTTTAAGTTCACCTAGACCAAGTTATTTTAATAACAATATAGTAATAATTAAACTTATATATAATAATCAAGTTTCATCATTGGGAGAAATAAATACTTACTCAGGTAATTTTTTAGAGATAGCAAAAAACTTAAAATTTATCTTCTTTAAACTAAAAGAGTATGATTTAAAAAAAAATGATTTAATTAAAATATTTAGCAATCAAATTAACCATGAAAGTAATTTTTGTTTTAATTCATGTATCGCTGGTTTTTCTCAGGCATTGATTGGTTTAGTAAGTGAATTCAAAAATAAAAAGATATTGGATTTTTTTACAAAAAAAAAAATCATAACTAATCAAAAAATTAATGTATATGCAAGTGGAGGCATGATCTATGAGGGGCAAGAGCAAAAATTAATTGAGGAAGCAGAGTTTTGCAAACAACATGGTTATTTTGGTTATAAATTTCGACCACCATACCCAAGAAAGTTTAATTATCACAATTTAAGGTTTAATAAGCCTGATCGCTTCAACATAAAAAAATTTATTAAAATATCTCAAAAATTAAGAGATGCTGTAGGCAATGAATTTAATTTAATGGCTGATCTAGGATGTAGATTGAAAAGTAATTCAGAATTTATTTATATTATGGATGCTTTAAGAGAACTAAATTTTTTCTTTGTTGAAGAACCTATTATTAGAAATTTAAAATTGTATAACAAAATTAGATATTATAAAAATATTGCAACTGGAGAACATTTATATAAATTCAATGAAGCTAATAAATGGATATCTTGTAAGAATATTAATTTTTTTCAGTTCGATCCTAATTCTCTAAGTGTTTTTATGATAACTTCTTTATTAAAAAAAATTAAAAGTAATCAAAAAATTTATATCCCTCATAACTGGACTACACAAATTAATACAGCTGTGGGGATCAATTTGTTGCTATTATTTCAGCAAAAAATAAATTTAATTGAAAAAAATTTTTATACGTCACCATTCAACGATTTATTTGTAAATAAAGGTTTTTATTTTAGCAAGGGTAATTATGCATTAGTAAACAAAAAAGGTTTTGGTATAAAGTTAAATTCTAAAAATTTTAATAAATATAATTATGAAATTATAAGCTTTATTTAAGATGAAAAAAAAAATTATTTGCATTATTTTAGCTCGAGGTGGATCAAAAGGATTAAAAAAAAAAAATTTAAGAAAAGTTAATGGCAAACCACTCATATATTATCCAATTAGAGATGCACTTAAAACAAAGATAATAGATGACATTATTGTATCTACAGACGATGCTCAAATTGCAAAATGTGCGAAAAAATATGGTGCAAAAGTTCCTTTTGTTAGACCAAAAAAATTATCAGGCGATTTTGCTACCACTGAGTCATGTCTAAAACATGCTCTACTTTATTATGAAAAAATTAAAAAAATAAAATATGATTATGGAGTTTTTATTGGAGCAACTGATATATTTCGAGATATTAATTGGATTATTGATGGTGTTAGAATTCTTAATAAAAATAAAAAAATTGAAAGTGTTTTTTCAGGACATATTACCCACAAAAATTATTGGGAAAAAAAAAATAATAGGTGGGTAAGATTAAGTAGCTGGATGTCCAAATATTCTTCAAGACAAATTAGAAGAAAAATAATCAGAGAAGATACAGCCTTGGCGTGTGTTTCTAGAGCTGATTTATGGAGAAAAGGAAAAAGAATAGGTGACAATGTAGAAATAATTCAAAATCACGACCCTTTTACTGCTTTAGAAATTCATGATTTACAAGATTTAAAACTTGTTAACGCCGCCTATAAATTAAGATTTAAAAAATGAAAAAAGAAAAAAAAATCTCAATAATAATACGTACAAAAAATGAAGAACAGTGGATTGAAATGTGTTTAAGAAAAATTAATGAACAAACTTATAAAAATTTTGAAATAATAATTGTTGACAATTTATCTAAAGATAAAACACTTGATAAAATTAGGAAATATAATTGTAAGATAGTAAAAATAAAAAATTTCATTCCAGGAAAAGCAATTAATTTAGGAATATCAAAATCATCGGGAGATATAGTGGTTTGCCTGTCCGCTCATTGCATTCCAGTTAATAAGGATTGGTTAAAAAATCTTGTATTTGATTTAAATAAAAAAAATATCGGTGCTGTTTATGGTAAGCAACTTCCTCTTCCGTATTCAAACCCTCTTGATAAAAGAGATTTGTATAATACTTTTGGTGACGATAAAAGAGTTCAAAAGAAAGATACCTTTTTTCACAATGCAAATAGTGCTTTTAAAAGAAAAATATGGAATAAAATTAAATTTGATGAAAAACTATTACATATTGAAGATAGGGTTTGGGCTCATAAAATTCTTAAGCTTGGATATAAGATTGTCTATCAACCTAAATCTCAGGTATATCATTGGCATGGCATAAACCAATCTTTAGATCTTAAGCGATGTGAAGAAATAGTTTCAATCTTAGAAAATTTAGATTATGTCACAGGAAACAGTCCTGATTTAATTAAGTTTAAAAATTTAAAATGCGCTGCTGTTATACCTATTTTAGGCAAATCTCTGATTATTAAAAACAAAAATTTATTAGAATTAACCATAAATCAAATTAAACAATCTAAATTAATCAATGATGTATATTTGTATTCAAATAACAAAGAAAACAAAAAAATATCAAAAAAATTGGGTGTGGATGTTTCAATTAGTAGAGAAAATAATAATTCCGCCTATTTAGATATAATTTCATCAGTTAGAAATTTTTTAGAAAAACTAGAAAAAAAAGAGAAATTTTATGATTTGCTAGTAATTATTACAGAGCATTTTCCATTAAGAAATCCAAAAATATTTGATGAAATGATAAAATTGTCTATAAATAAAAATTTTGACGTTGTAGTTCCAGTTCAATCATATAAAGGTTCAATTTTTTCTAAAGAAAATACATCAACAAAAATAATTATTAATGGAACTATACCGTCCAAAGTTAATAATAAAATTATGTTTTCAAGAATCGGGTTAAGCACAGTGATAAAAACGTCTAAAATTAGAACTAGCGATATAATGCAGAACAAATTAGGATTTTATAACGTTGCGGATCAATTAGCGTTTGTAGAAATAAATAAAGATAGTTTAAAAAATAAAAACACTATCTCACTATTAAAAATTTAAATCATAAAAAATTAAAATGTGGATAAATTTTTTTCTTTTATTAAGTAAAGAAATAAAAAAAAGATTAATTTTTCTCTTCATTATAATGATTTTATCTATTATTCTTGAAGTGCTTTCAATAGGGTTAATTTTTCCTATAATAAGTTTTTTTGTCACTGATAATTATGATTTTTTAAAAATTTTTAATTTTTCAAAAAGTGATTATTTTATATTTCAAGAAAAAAATTTATATCTTACTGCTATAATAATAATCTTTATTTTATTTTTTCTAAAAAATATTCTTTTATTATTTTTTACAAAAATAAATAGCAATTTTATTGCCTTTCTTACCGTTTATTATGAAGAAAAAATATTATCAAATATTTTAAAAAAAGATTATAGTTTTTTTGCTAAAAAAAATTCTTCGTATTTTTTGAGAGAATTTAGCAGTGAAATAAAAATTATTACCTCTGGTTTTATACAGCCGATTTTAGAAATTTCGTTAAATATATTAACATTGGTTGGATTTTTAGTTTTATTATCATTTATCGATTTTGAGTTTACAATAATTTCAATTATTTTTGGATTTGTTTTTTTTCTAATTTTCATTTTTGTATTGAAAAAAAAATTTATATTTTTAGGAGACCAAAGAAGGGTTCAAAATCTGAAAATTATAAATTATATTAAACAAATATTTGAGGGTATTAGAGAGCTAAAGATATATAAAAAAGAAAATATTTTTTTATTGGATTTAAAAAAATCTTGGTATCGATTGGCTAATTTAGCAGTCAACAAAAATATTTTAATTATACTACCAAAATTAATATTTGAAATATTTTTTATTTTTTCAATAGTAGTTTTTTTTTTTAATGAAGACAATCCTAAAATTGTAATTCCAAAATTATCTATTTTTGCAATAGTAATATTAAGAATCATTCCAAATATAAATATGTTAATAAAATCTTTCCAAAAAATTAATTATTCAGAAGTTGTCCTAAATAGTCTTGTTAACTATTTTGTTAACGAAGAAAAAAAAATTTTAGAAATAATAAAATTTAAAAAAAAAATTGAATTTAAAAATATCTCTTTTAGTTACGATAATAAAAAAAATATTTTTGAGAACTTAAATATAGTTATATCAAAAAATTCATGCGTAGGTATTCATGGGCTTAATGGATCTGGGAAAAGCACATTTGTTGATCTAATTTCTGGTCTTCAAAAAAAAAATTATGGAGAAATTTTTATAGATGAAAAAAAATACGAAAATTTTAGTAATACTGATTGGTCGTCCAAATTTGGATATGTTCAACAAAAATTATTTTTTTTTCAGCAATCACTAGAATTTAATATTACTTTAGAAAAAAATAAAAAAAAAATTGATTATAAAAGGTTAAATGAAATTATTAAAAAAACCCAACTTAGTGAATTTTTAAATCAAAGAAGTTATACAATGGATGATATCTTATCAGAATCAGCTTTTAATATTTCTGGAGGTCAAGCCCAAAGAATAGGGATAGCAAGAGCGCTATATAATTCTGATGGTTTTTTAATTTTTGATGAAGCGTTCAATAATTTAGATGATAACACCATAGATTTAATGGTTGAAATTATAAAGGAATTAAAGATAAGTCATACAATTTTGATCATATCACACATTAAAAGACCTTTTAAAATATGCGATGAAATATATATTTTAGAAAACAAAAAATTAAGAATAATTAACGATCATAAATTATAAATTTTCTAAAAAAATTATTGATCAACAAATTAACTTGATTTTATCATAGTCTGCAAATTTCATAAATAAATATGAGTAAATACTCAAAATTAATTAATAGCTTTTCATAATAAATTACCTAATCTTTTAATTTTTATAAAGAAAACTCTAAAATAAATAATAATATAATAAGAAACTATTTTTTTTTATTTAAAAATATGTACTTCTTGAGTAAATTGCAAAATTCGATAACTTTAATTTTTTTTATATTGAAAAATATTGGTAAAGATATAGCTTGTTTGTAAAATTCTATAGAATTTACAAGTTCCTCACTTTTAAACTTATATTTTTTTTTGAAATATGTTTGTGTATGAAGGGGAATGTAATGAACTTGTAATTTAAAACCTTTTTTTAAAAAAAAATTGATTAATTCTTTTTTTGTGATTTTAAGTTTGTTAAAATCAATCCTAATTACAAATAAATGATAAGAATGTTCTCTATTGCTTTTTGTCTCAGGAAGACGAATTAAATCAGTATTATTTAATAATTTAAAGTAAAGTTTTGCAATCATCTTTCTATAATTAATAAATTTTTTTAGTTTTTTAAGTTGGCTCAATCCTAGAGCACAACTTAATTCATTTAAACGATAGTTATAACCCAAGTCGGTCATTTCATAATAACCATTATAATACTTGTTATTTCTGATCATACCATGAGACCTTATAATAGATGTTTTTTGAAATATTTTTTTGTTATTAGTTAATATCATTCCTCCTTCAGCAGTGGTGATATGTTTAACTGGATGGAAACTTAAAGAGACAGCATCCGCATAAAGTGTTGCGTAATTAATTTTGTTTTTATAAGTTGAGCCAAAAGAATGACAATTATCATTTACAATTTGAAATCTGTACTTAGTTTTTAACTTATAAATTTCATGCCAATCTGCTGGCTGACCAGCATAATCAGTAATAATTATCGCTTTTATTTTTTTTCTTCTTTTCTTAATTTCTTTTATTTTTTTTTCAAGATTTACCGGACAAATATTGAAAGTTTCGCTATCAATGTCAGCAAATTCTAAAGATGCACCGCAGTATTCAACACTTGCTGCTGTAGCTATAAATGTATTAGGAGAGCAAATTATGATATCATCTTGCCTCCAACCCAAACTAACACCTATTAAATGCAAAGCTGCTGTACCACTTGATACAGCCACTGCATATTTGCAATGTAATTTTTTTGTAAATGCAATTTCAAATTTAGAAACATATGGCCCTTGAGTAATATTTTGACTTTTTAAGGCTTTTATTACTTCATTGATATCTGAGACATCAATAAATTGTTTACCATAGCTAATTATTTTTTTCATATTTCAAAAGTATGTGAATATTTCTTAATTTCATCTTTTAATTCTCTAGGTGATAAAAACTTAGTATTTTTATTGCTAGAATACGAAAAGTCTTCACTTACATTTGATTTTATTTTTTTATAAGTTGGATAAATTATATAATAATTTTTAAATTCTAAAGTTGAATATGAGTCATTTTTAGAAATCATTTCTTCATGAATTTTTTCTCCCGGTCTTATACCTATTATTTTAATTTTTAGTTTTGGATTTATCGCTTTGACTAAATCTAAGATTTTATATGATGGTATCTTTGGAACAAATATTTCCTGTCCTTTCATATTTTTTAAACAATTTATTACAAATTTAGCAGTTTCAGGAAGTGATATATTAAATCTAGTCATCCTTTTATCAGTGACTGTAAAAAATTTTTGTTTATTTTGTTTTAAAAATATAGGAACAACCGATCCTCTGCTTCCTAGTACATTTCCATATCTAACTACAGAAAAAATAGTTTTATTTTTACCTTTTATCAAATTTGCATTTATAAATAATTTATCTGAAGTAAGCTTTGTTGCACCATATAAATTAATTGGCACACATGCTTTATCAGTACTCAGAGCTATAACTTTTTTTACATTATTGCTTAACGCAGCTTCAATAACGTTTTGAGATCCTAGCACATTTGTTTTTACTGTTTCAAATGGATTATATTCAGTTGCTGGTACCTGCTTTAAAGCTGCCGCATGAATCAAAACATCAATATTATTTCTTAAAGCTACATTTAACCTGGGGTAGTCTCTTACATCCCCAAGAAAAAATCTTACTTTATCCAAGTTTTGTGAAATTAATTTTTCTTCTTTTAGTTTAAGTTGTTTAAATTCATCTCTGCTAAATACAATTATTTTATTTGCTAATTTTTTTTGAATAAGATTAAATATAAATTCCTTAGCAAATGAACCTGTTCCACCGGTTATAAAATAATTAAGTTTTTTCATATAATTAAGTTTTTAATATCATAAAAAAAAAAATTGAACTATTAAATATAATTTTTTATTAATGTTTTTAATTCAATCGTATACAAATTTTTTTTATAGGCTTTTGGATAGTGCTTATCAGCAAAATTATCACCAGATAAACCAACATTTATTTCATAAGGAATAACTTTGTTTAAATCAGTTAATCTACAAGTTATTGAAATTAGTCCATAATAATTATTAAATTTTTTAATTAATCTTACACAAGTTTTATTAATTTTATTTAGAATATTTGAATTAATATTTTTTACTGGTGATATAATTTTATTTTTTTTAATCTTATTTCCTAAAATTATATTTATTTCTTCAAAATTTGAAATTAATTTGATTTTTTTATTTTTATCTTTTTTAAAAAGAACATTTATGTCTCTACCTGCAATAAAATCACTAATAATTAAGCTGTTATTATGACTATTTTTCAAACATTTATTAAATTCAGATTTTTTAAAAGATTTTGCTACATAAATATTTTTTTTTCCAATCAAAGGTGAGTCAGGTTTTAAGACTTTTAGTTTATTAAAATTATTTTCTTTTAGATTTTTCATAAATTTATATTTAATAAAATTAAAATTATTCTTTTTTAAAAAATTACAAAAATATGCTTTACTATAAATAGATTTAGCTAAAGAAATATCTATTCTTTTTATATGATAAAATTTTTCGAGTGCATATGCTAACAAGATAGTGGGACCAGAACTTCTATAGATAATTTGTTCAACATTAAATCGTTTTAATTTATCATAAATTTTTTTAATATTATTATTATAAATACTGTGTCTTATAAAAAAATCTACAAAAGATTTATTTTTAATATTTTTATCTAAACCAATGATAAATTTTTTTTTTCTATTAACCTGTTTGATGTATCTGATTTGGTTTTTTCCCAATCCTAGAAATATTAAATTTTTTTTAACCATATACAAATTTATTAATTATACCAAAGATATAATCTAAATTTTTATTTATTAGTATTTTATTTTTTTTTGATTGAAATTTATTATTGTAGTTTATCATTTTTTTTTTCTTTAAATAAATAATTTCTTTTAATCTTTCATTACTTTCATAATTATCCAAAACATAAGGTACTTTGTTTAATCCAATTAACTCAAATGTAGTGACTCCAAATCTACAATATATCTTTTTTGATTGTGAAAATAATTTTAAAATATTTTTAGGATTAAAAATAATTTTTTTAAAACCTGCTTTGATAAAATATTTTATTGTTTTTTTATCTACAAGATTACTTAGGATTAAGTTAAGATTTTTTCTTTTTGCAAAGTTTAAAATTTCTGAATTTACAAAGCCTGTTCCACCAATCGTAAGATACTCATTTTTATGTTTAAAGCTTTGAAACTTATTGAGCTGATTTTGGTTAATTATTTCTCTATTTAAAATTAAACATTTTTTACCAGCATATAAATTTTTTTTTAGATTGCTACGTAAACTTATAGCAGGAATAATTTTTAGTGAATTTCTTATATCTAAATATTTATCAATAAAAATTAAATTTCTTATATTTAATATTTTTTTGCTTAAATTCTTTAAATATTCTGCTGTTAGATCAAAAATAAAATAATCGTTTATTTTATTACATTTCAAATTATTAAATTGTTTACTTAATAGGTATAAATAATTGTCAATTTTAGATTTTCTGGGAGAGTCTAAAAGAATAATTTGCACGTTCGATGTAAATCTTTCTCTAATTTCTCGTTCAATAATTTTTATTCTTCTATAATGACCTAAGCCTAAATATTTATTAGCAGAAGTAACAAGATAAAATTTTTTTGAACTCTTCTCATTAGGTTTTTTTTGTTTAACATGATTATTTATATAGTTAAATTTTACAAAGCAATTGTATCTTGACGCATTTTTAAATGTAAATTTTTTTTTTTTTAATTTTAAATACTGGTATATTAATTTAAAAAAATCTAAATCTGATTTGGTATCAATAGAAAGCCTAGACTTTTTTCCTAATTCATATTTTTGTGGTTCAAGTTTTAAAATATTGAATTTTTTTGGTTTAAGTTTAATAATATATCCAGGATTTTCTTGTAATATTTTATTATTAGATAAATTATTTACTTTATCCCATGCCTTGGTTCTGAAAAGCTTAATTCCTTCATGTTGAACTTTTTTTTTTGGTATTATAAAGTCATAATTATTATTTTTTAAGATTTTTTTATATAATCGTTCTATAAAATAATTATCAATTAATACACAATCGCCTGAAATTGATACAGTAAATTTGTTTTTAATTTTTTTTGATAATTTGTAGATTCTTTCAGTGACATTATTTTCTTTATTATAAAAAAAAAATTTTAAATTTTTATATCTTTTTTTTAACTCTAATCTAAATCTTTTATTTTTTTTATAAGAACCAGTTGCAATATATATTTCATCTATAAATTTATTTTTTTTTAAAGTATTTATTATATTTTCTATAACTGTTCTATTACCTATTTTTTCAAAATGTTTTAAGGGTAGCCTAGACGACCCACATCTTGCGTTGATAATTGCTGTGATCATTAAAATGATTTATATTATTACATAATCAGTCTAAGAATGTAATATTACATTCCAATGAAAAAAAAAATAAAATATATTGCAGAAATTTCATCAAATCATAATTCATCACTTAGAAGATGCAAAAAGTTTATTGATGTAGCTAGGATGTCCGGTTTTGATTCGGTAAAATTTCAAATATTTAAGTTAGAAAAATTGTTTCATAGCTCTATTTTAAAAAAATCAAAAAAACACAGAGATAGAAAAAAATGGGAATTGACAGAGAAATTTTTACCTATTTTGAGTTCTCATGCGAAAAAAAATGGATTAAATTTTGGCTGTACTCCATTTTATTATGATGCAATTGATATTTTAGAACCATATGTAGATTTTTTTAAGATAGCATCTTATGAGCTTTTGAGACTTGATTTGATCGAAAGATGTATTCAAACAAAAAAACATATTATTTTTTCTATAGGTATGGCAAATCAAAAAGAAGTGATTGAAGTATTGAAGTTATTTAAGAAAAAAAAATATAGCAATTTTTCAATAATGGCTTGTAGCAGCATTTATCCAACAAAACCTAATGAATGTAATTTAAATAACATTATTACTTTAAGAAATTTGATTAATAGCATGGGTTTTAAAAAAAAAGTTAAAGTAGGGTGGAGCGATCATTCAAGGTCAGAAGCAGTTTTATACAGAGCATTTCATAAATTTAATATTGAGATGCTGGAAGTTCATATTGATTTAGATGGACAGGGATTTGAATATCAATCCAAACACTGTTGGTTACCAGATGAAATTTCAAAAATTTTTTATAATATTAACCAAGGAGCTACTGCTGATGGAAATTATAAAATAAATCCAAGAAAAAAAGAAAAGAATGAGAGAAATTGGCGAGCAGACCCTACTGACGGATTGAGACCAATTAAAAAAATAAGAAAAAATTAATATGATAAAAGTTTTAATTTTTGGATGTGGCTATCATGGACGTGCAGCGTTCAGAAAGTGTTTAAGAGCAAATAAGAATTTTCATGTCGAAGCATGGTTAGATAGCGATAAAAAAAAAATTGGTAAAAAACTTTTTAATACAAATATTTATAATCCAAAAAATATTAAATTATTAAGTTTTGATAAAATTATTTTATGTGGTAGAAATATTAAAAGTCAACTTCAGCAAATTCCAAAAAATTATAAAGATAAAATTCTTTACTGGGGCAAATCTGAAATACAACCCTCTATTTCTCAAATAAAAATGAGAGAGCTTAAAACTAAACAAATTTTAGCAAAAGTTGTAAATTTATTAAATAAAAATGAGGTTAATTACTGGGTAGATAGATCAGGACTGTTATCTTTAATAAGAGATAATAGGATATCTTTATTATCTGACTTTGATATTTCCTTTAATAAAAATGATATTAGTAAAGTAATCAAAATTTTTAAAAAAAATAAAAGTTTTGATGTTTTTAAAGGATTTATAAAAAAAAAAAATAAAATTTACCCTCAATTATATATTAAATCAAAAAATAATTTATTAAATTTTGAGCATGCAATAATCGATTTTATTTTTTACGATTTTAAAAAAAATTTTATTTATCAATATGATAATAAAAAAAAAAGTATTCCAATAAAATTTTTGGAGGAATTTATTGTATTTAAATATAAAAATATAAAGTTAATAATACCAAAAAGATATAAAGAATATCTAAAATACCTATATGGATATAACTATGGCAAAAAAAAAGAATTTTGGGAAAATAATTTGAGAATTAAAAATAAAATATTATTTTTAAAAAAATATTGAATTAAGATTTTAATATATAAATTGGCTTTGTTAGGTATTTTTTTTTAATAATTTTTTTTTTGTCCAAGATTTTTATTATATCATTAATACTTCTAAAAGACTTTGGATTTTCTCCAGCTAGATTAGTCATTTTGAAAAAAAATTTAGTTACTTTATTTTCAATCAATCTTTGAGTTTGCTTGTGTGAAAATTTTTCTCTTGCAATAGGTCTGTCTAATTTTCTTCCAGTTCCGTGACAAATGGAATTAAATTGAATATTAGATTTATTTTTGGAAACACCAAGAAGTGTGTCGCCTCCAGGGCTTGATGGTATAATGAAATTTTTATAGTTTTTATTTCTGTTTAAAAATTTATTTATATAATTGTCATTATATACCGGTGCTGCACCATGTCTATGAATAATTTTTTTTGTATTTTTAAAATTTTCAAATTTAATAGAGTCATGAATACTATCCCAAAGTAAAGTAACTTTCTTTATTCCTAGATTTTTATTGATATACATTTCGATGTTTGAACCAATGTAAAGTCTATTACAAATAGACATATTGCATAAATATGCCATAGCTGACATAAATAATCTTCCATCATAACTAAATGGATCCAAATCAAAATATTTGGAACTACCAGGTAAAAAATTTTTTTTAACTAAAATTGAATTTTTATCTACTAGATGATTCAAAAAATAATTCCATTTTTCCTTTTCAAAGGGTAAAAATTTTTTCCCATGCAATCCCCACCTAGGTGAAAAAAACATTGTTAAATATGCCTCTGAAATACCTGAATGAATATATATGAATAATAATTTTTTCTCTCTCTTTTTATCCACGTTAAATTTTTTTTTTATTTCATGTAATTCTATAAACGTATTTCCTACACCTAAAGTTCCAAAATTTTTGTAGCAAATATTTTTTAAATAATCTGGTACAGCCGTTTCAAATTGTAAATAATTTTTAAAATTTAAAAAATTACCATTAGATTCTATATTTTTAAGATATTTTTTTTTTAATATATTCTGCTTAACAAGAGACAAGGCTCCAATCTTAAAATTTTCAATTAAGTCTTTTTTTTTAAAATTATGTAATTTCAAATTATTTTGATTTTCACCAGGAACTTTATTATATAAAAATTCAAAAAGTTTTTCAAAATTTTTGATATCATAGTCTTCGTCTACTTCAATTTGCCAACTGCTTATTCCGCTACCAACACATAAATGAGTAAAAGAGGGAACAATTCTTTCAGACACCAAAACAGTGCCAGTAGGAGACATTTCTCCTTTCTTTTGATGTATATCAGGTAAGATGCATATTCTATTATTTTTATTTATTTTTTGAAAATTTACCAAATCTTCCTTTATTTTTTTATCTATTTTTTTATCTGATAAATTTTTGATTTTATTCACGAAAACTCTCTAGAATTTTATTAATTATATTTTTACTTAAAAGATTGTTATTATATATTATAGAATTATTTGAATAAATAATATTCATATTTTTTTTAAAAATATTAATTTTTGGTCTCAATTTCATAAAAGTTTTTTTGTTTAAAAAAATAATTTGGTTTTTTTTAATATTCTGAAATATTTTTAGTTTTGCATGTTTGTATAAATCTTCATTACTCAATACTTTATTTTCACTTTTATAGTAACTAGTAATTACTCTAAATTTTGCCTCAATTTTTTTAGCAATTAAAAGTGATTGATAATCCATCTCAATTATCAAAAAAAAACCTTCTTTGTAGTAAGGAATATTCGCAAAATTTATTTTTTTTCTATCCATGATTATAACTTTTCTAAAAAGCTTTTTTCTTTTCAATTGATTAAAAACAATTTTTGCAATTGTAGTTTTTCCTCTACTGCCAGTTATTAATAAAATATTATTTATTGGCCAATTTTTATACTTATAAAATATATCTATCTCAGAAATATTTTTTTTATTTTTTAAAAAATCTTTGTAGTCTGAATCATTTTTTATTATTCCAGATGCATAAATAATATAATTAGAAGTATCAATTTTATTTTTTGGATGAAAACCAAAAAAAAAACTTTTCGATATTTTTATTTTTTTTAATTTTTTTTTAATATCTAAGTAAATTTTTTTATCACTTATGCTTACGTTTAGATATTTTTTTTTTAAAAAGATAAAAGTTTGTAAACTAGATTTATTGATACCTAAAATATGATATTTCACATTAATTAAATTTAATTGAATCGCAAATTTGTTTTGCAAGTTTGATTGATTTTTCTTTTGAATTTGTTGCGGTAATCACTTGACCTCCTCTATCGGTATGATTTTCAATTTTTTTTAATTTAGTTCCCTCCTCAACGTAAAATTGAAAAAATTTGACCTCTTTTTTTTTAACTAAATTTTTATTATAAGAAATATTTTTTATTATATCGCCTTCTGGAAAAAAAAATCTTTGAGAAATAAATTTTTTATAGTTATAATTAATTACATTCAGGTTAATTAATTCTCCTAAATGAATTTTAAATGCTATTTTTAACAAATTTATTCCTGATGACTCGGGTATCATAATAGATGAGAAATACCCACCTGATAGTCTTGGAGCAAACTCAATTGTATAAATTTTGTTCTTATGAATAATTAAATCACCTTTCATAGTTCCATTTCTTATTTTTAATTTTTTGCATATTTTTTTTACCAACTCATCTATATGTTTTTTATATTGTAAATGTTTTTTTGCTGGTAAATCTCCACCATTTTCAATTATATTCGGTTGAAATCTTTTTAAATATTCATAATTTCTATCACAAATTGCAACAGTTTTAACATGTCCATTTGATATAATCGTTTCTGTACTCAGTTGCTGTCCAGTAAGAAATTCCTCTAAAATAACTTTTTTTTTAACAGAAAAACTTTTGCTTGATGTGTATAGTTGCTTAAGATTTTTTATATTTTTTTTTACAACATACACACCTCTCGACCCTCGACTGTCCACAGGCTTAATAACACTTTTTTTAAATTTTTTAATTTTTCTTTTTAAATCTTGTAAATTATTAATTAAAAAAAATTTAGGTATTAAAATATTTAATTTAAGAAATTCTTTTTTCATTAAAAATTTGTCTGCAAAAATGTTTGCACATTTTATTGATATTGATGTTAGTTTTAATTTTTTCGCAACTTTAGATACTGTTAATGTGACATCAGACGATAAACTCATAACAGCATTAATTTTTTTTTTAAATCTAAGCACTTTTTTTATTGTTTCTTGATAATTGTATGTATCTGCTTGTATAAAATAGTGAGAATATTTTTTTGCAGGAGCATTTTTGTTACCATCAGTAACAACAGTAATGTAACCATTTTTTTTGGCTTCATTAATTCCTGGAATTGATTCGATATTTCCACCAATTATTAGGATAACTTTTTTACGTAATGGCATTTAAAATTCATTTTTTTAAAATTCCAAATTTTATTTGAACATTAAATTTTAAGACTATTCAATTTTGTTTAAATTTAATTTAATTATAAATTTTAAAAATATAAACCTCCATTCACATTTAGTACTTGACCTGTAACATAACTGCTTTCATCACTAGCCAAATAACTAGCGCTTTTAGCAACTTCATTAGCCTCACCTAATCTTTTTAGCAATATTGAAGAGACCACCATATTCATAGTATTAGATTTAATAGCTGTGTTTGTCATTGCAGATCTAATAACTCCTGGAACCAGTGAATTACATCTAACTTTATATTTTGAAAAAAATCTTGCAGCTACCTGATTCAATGAAATTAACCCTGCCTTACTTGCAGCATAATGTGCAGTTCTGGGTCCACCATATTGTCCACTCACAGAACTAATATTTATAATTGATCCTTTATTTGATTTTTTTATTAACTTTATAGACTCTTGCATTATCATAAATGGACCCTTAAGATTTATTCTTAATATTTTATCCCAATCTTTTTCTTTTATTTTATCAAAATCTGTTGGTTTATTAATACCAGCATTATTAACAATAACGTCTAATTTATTGAATTTTTTTTCAATAAATTTAAAAAGTTTTTTTATTGAGGATTTATTTTCAATGTTCATTTTATGACAAGTTAAATTTTTATTATTTGAACATAATTTTTTTGCTTTAAGCATGTTTTTATTATATGTAAAAATTATCCTTGCTCCATGTTCTAAAAATTCTTTTATTATTTTTTGTCCTATCAAACCAGTTCCTCCAGTTATAAGACAAACTTTATTTTCTAGTTTTTGCATTTATTTTGCTTATGGATAAAATTTTATTTATTAAAGCTTTATCATCAAGTTTATATTTTTTTAGAAGTTGTGGAGCCTCTCCCGACCTGCCAATCTTATCTTTTATGCCCATTTTGATAACTTTAATTGGATAATTTTCAGATGTCACCTCTGATACAGCACTACCTAGGCCACCAAAGATATTGTGATCTTCAAAAGTAATTATTGTACTATGTTTTTTTGATTGACTTATAATTAATTTTCTATCAATTGGTTTAATTGATGGCATATGAATTAAAGAAATATTTATATTAATTTTTTTTAAATATTTTATTGCTTTAAAAGCTATAGTTGTTTGGGTGCCTGTAGATATAACGCATATATTATCACCTTTATTTAATATAATCCCTTTTCCAATTATAAATTTTTGATTGATTAAAGTTATATTTTTAATATCACTTCTACCAGTTCTCATATAAACTGGACCTTTATAGTTAGATATAGTTTTTACTGCTTGATACATTTCATTAGGGTCGCAGGGACATAAAATAACAAAATTTGGTAAACTTCTAAAACAAGCTAGATCTTCAATGCACTGTGCAGATGCGCCATCTGGACCAGCATCTAAGCCACCATGACTAGCGACTATTTTTACATTAAGATTTGAATATGATATGGAAAGCCTTGCTTGCTCAAAAGCTCTTAAAGCAAAAACAGCAAAAGTTGTGGCGAATGGAATTAAATTTAAACTAGACATGCCGGCAGCTACACCAAACATATTCTGTTCAGCAATACCACATTGAAAAAAACGTTTTGGGTATTTTTTTAAAAAGTGAATACTTCCAGTTCCAGCAGCAACATCTGCATCTAAAACAACTATTTTTTTATTATTTTTCGCAATTTTAGTTATAGATTTACCAAATGCTTCTCTTAAAGAGCCTGTCGAATTTGATATTAAGTTTGGATTAATCATATTTTTTACATATGTTTATTAAAAAATTATCAGAGCCCAGTTCATTTAAAGCGGAGCAAATTTGATCAGAGCTCATTTTTACACTGCCATGCCATAGAGGATTATTTTTCATAAAGGAAATACTATTTCCTTTTATTGTGTGAGCAATAATAAATAATGGTTTTAATGAATTTTTACTTTTATTTAAAGAACTTTTAATTTGATTAAATGAGTGACCATCAATTTCATTCACATTCCAATTAAAGGATAAAATTTTTTTTCTAATAGGCTCTATATTCATAATTTTTTTATTAAAATTATCACTCTGTAACTTATTATAGTCTAAAATTGCTATTAAATTATTTAATTTATGATGAGCGGCAAATAACAGTCCTTCCCAAATTTGTCCTTCTTGCATTTCTCCATCACCAATAATAACATAAACTTTATTTTTTTTTTTTTTGTGTTTTAATGCTAGAGCTTGGCCTATTGCAAAAGAAAAACCTTGCCCTAAAGATCCAGTACTTGCCTCAACCCAAGGAGTCTTAATTCTGCATGGATGGCCTTGAAAAATTGAATTTATATTTCTCAATTTAAAGATATTTTTAAAATTTAAAATTTTTAAAGCAGCTAATGCTCCATAAATAGCTGGAACGGAGTGACCTTTTGATAAAACTAGTCTGTCTCTGTTAGTTTTTTTGAAATTTCCAAGTTTATTAATTTTTAATTTATTTAAATAAATATAAAGAACTATATCAATACATGACAGCACCCCTCCAGGATGTCCTGATTTTGCAAAATAAATTGACATTAAACTATAAATTTTAGCAATCTTAGAAAGTTTGTTGAAAGATTTGGAATCAAGTTTTTGCATTATTTAATAAATATTAAATTATATTTTAAAAATCACTATATAGCCTAGTTTTATGAATAAAATATTAAAATATGCCCGGTTAAGATAATATTGTGAATAAATACTTTAAGCAGTTATAAGTTAGATAATTATTATTTGATCATTAAAAATTATTTTAAAAATTAATAGAAAAATATGGATATCTCTAAAGAAAATTATTTGAGAATAAAAAAATTAAAAATCAAAAAAAGAAATTGCCCAGTTTGTGACTCAAAAAAATTTATTAATTTTTATAAAAATGAAAAATATTCAAAAATCAATGCAAGAGGAAACATTTTTGAATATAAACATATTTTAGTTAGATGCAAATATTGCAATTTAATATATTCAAATCCCTGGCTAGGATATGATAATACAAATTTAATTTATAAATATTCTGCTATAGGCTCTGCACTTGAAGTGAGCAAAAAATCTGAAAGACATTTTAATTGTTTTAAATCTTTTTTTACAAAAAAATGCTTTAAAGAGAGAAATATAAAAATATTAGAAATTGGAACAGCGACTGGATCATTGCTCAAAAATATACACAATCACTATAATTTAAAAAAAAAAAATTTATTCGGAATAGAGCCATCCAGAAAACTTTATCAAAATTTAAAAGAAAATGAATATTTTCAGATTGAAAATAAATTTATTCATGAGTTATCAATCACTGAAAAATTTGATCTGATAATAATGGACAATGTTTTTGAACATATTGAAAAGCCCACAGAGGCTTTAGAAATAATTAAATCTCTGATGAAAGTAAATTCAAAAATTTATGTTTCTGTACCAAATCTTTTTAAGCTAAAAAAAAATTTTAGAGATCCTTTTGGGCATTCCATTAATTATTATGAAAATAATATTAAATTTATTTTCAATTCATGTAATCTTAAAATTGTCAAATTAAAAAAACAATATCGTTATTTAAATTTTGTTGCGAAGATAGATGAAAAAAAAAAATTATTTAAATATAATTTTAAAAATGACTATAAAACAAAATTTAAAAAATTAAAAAAATTTACACATGACTCATCATTATACAAAAATAAAATCATTAAAAAATTTAAAAAGTTAGAAAAAGAGATAAAAGTAAATAATTTAAAAGTTATTTTATTTGGAGCCTCTAATTTTGCATTAGAATTTTTAAGACATACTAATATATTTGAGAATATAATTTTTTTAGCTGACAGTAACAAAATATACCATAATAAAATGAGATTTGGAATTAAGGTAATTTCGCCAAAAAATTTGAAATCTTTGAAATTTGATAAAATAATTATAACATCAGATGCTTTTTTGCATGATATAAAAAAAAATTTGTTTAGGTTAAATATTTCTAGAGAAAAAATAATTAGCATTTAACATTAAATTTAATAATTACTAATTGATATAAAATTAAAAATATAAATAATTAAATTTAAGAATTTTTTATGCACAAAACTAATTTTACCTATAAAGAAATAAATTCTGCTCTTAGCAATAGAATTGATATCCACAAAAATTTTAGTAATTTTAATTTACATCAATGGATTAAAACGAATTGTAAAATTGAGAACAATCAATCTATTTTAGATATGGGATGTGGCAATGGAAATTTTGTAGAATTTTTTCTATCTTATAACAATAATATAAAAATAGTAGCAGTAGATAAGAATTTAGCATTACTGAATGAAATTAAAAAAAAGTTTGACAATTTGAGATTGATTAATAGTGACTTTGATGAGGTAAAAATTGAAAACCAAAAATTTGATTGGATTTTTTTTATCTATTCAATTTACTACTCTCAAAAACCAAGAGAATTAATTGCAAAAATGCATTCTTATTTAAAAAATGGAGGGCAGTTAGTAATTATTGGCCCAGGTAAAGATAATGCAACCGAATTGGATAATTTAAATTTAAACATTACAGGATTAAATCCAAAACCAGAATATCGCATAAGACAACAAAGAATCGAAAATGAGTTTTATGAGTTGTCAAAAGAAATATTTGGAAATTTAAATTGTAGATTAGAAATCTTGGATAATAAACTTACATTTCCAAGCGAGATTGAATATGCTAATTATTATTGGTCCACGCTTTTATGGAGAGATAGTTTAGAGAGATTAAATAATCCTAATGAGAAAAAGTTAAAAAAACAATCCTTAATCGAAATAAAAAATTCAAATAATTTTGTAATTAATAAACAAGTTTCAACTCTAATCGTAAAAAAATAATTATTCTTTTTTTATAAAATTTAAGTGATTCTCGTAAAGTTTTACAATTTCATAAGCTTCAGCATATTTATAACCACTCAAAAATCCATAATATTTAGCTGTCAATTCTAAAGATCCAGCAGAGTAGGGGTGTGGATATTTTTGAATTTCATTTTTATACTTTTTAAAAGCAGATATTTTATCTTGAATTTCTTTAGAAATATCTACAAAAAAATTTGGTTTAAAAGTTTTGTTATAATTAAACGAATTATTTGGAATATCAAAAGAGATAATTGAACATTTTTTTTTATGTGGTCTTGCAATAATCTTTGCTACTTCCAAAGCAATTCTATGATCTCTGTTCAATTCTGATGAAGAATGGGTAACAATCAAATCAGGATTAAATCCTTTTTTTAGCAGTGAATTTGCAATATCTGATATTGAATAATTTTCAAACATCTGATCTTTATACCCAAGTAAATCAATATCTTTAACACCTAAGACTTTTGCTGAATTAAGTAGGTGTTTAGAATTATCAACATATTTGTCTCGAACCGTAATTTTTCCATCACTTATTACTACTAATTTGACATTAGAATTATTTTTACTTAGTTTTTTTATTAAACCCCCTGGTCCTAAAGCCTCATCGTCTGCATGAGCCACTAAAAATAAAATATTAAGCATGTTGTTATGATTTTGACATATTTTATTAGTTTAATTTCCATATTTTATTATTAATATGAACTAAAAACAATTATAAATATGATACAAAAAATTCCATTATACCAACCATCTATATCAAATGCAGAAAAGAAAAATGTATTAGATTGTATAAATGAAAAATGGATATCTTCAAAAGGGAAATATTTAAATAAATTTGAAAATTTGTTTAAAAAAAAATTTAGTTTTAAACATGCTACCGTTACTACTAATGGCACAACAGCTCTTCATCTCTCTTTATTATCCTTAGGAATTAAAAAAGATGATGAAATAATTGTTCCAAACCTAACATATATAGCACCAGTAAATGCTATCACTTATGTTGGTGCTAAACCTGTTTTAGTTGATGTAAATAAAGATACTTTTCTTATGGACACAGAAAATATAAAAAAAAAGATTTCTAAAAAGACAAAAGCAATTTTATTAGTACATTTATATGGCTTTATGTATGACATGAATGAAATTAATAAAATTAAAAAAAATTTTAAAATTAAGATTATTGAAGATTGTGCAGAAGCAATTGGTTCAAAATTTGAGAATAAATATGCTGGTGGTTTTGGGGATATTTCGACATTTAGTTTTTATGGAAATAAAACAATCTCAACTGGTGAGGGAGGTATGGTTGTTTCAAATAATAAATACTTAATTGATAGGGTCGTAATGTTTAAATCTCAAGGTTTAAATATAAAAAAAAATAATAATTATTATAACCATGAAGTGATTGGATATAATTATAGAATGACTAACATTTGTGCTTCAATAGGCTGTGCTCAGTTGAAAAGAGTAGATTTTTTTATTAAAAAAAAAAAATTAATTCATAACTGGTACAAAAAATATCTAAATCCAAATTGTATTAGTTTTCAGAAAGAAATTAACTTTTCGGAAAGCTCTTTTTGGTTGGTAAACATCATATTAAACAATAAAAATTTAAAAAACAAATTAGTGTTTTTTTTAAAAAAAAAAGGTATTGAAACTCGACCAATTTTTAAACCCATGAATATATTAAAAATTTATAAAGATTCAAATAAATTGTTTAAAAATTCTCATGATATTTTTTTAAAAGGCATTTCACTACCTTCCTACCCAGATTTGAATGAGTCAAAAATTAAGTATATTTCCAATCAAGTTAATTTATTTTTAAATAAATGAATAAAGAAATATTGAATAGAAAAAAGCTATTGGATTTAAAATTTGCCAAAATAGGTAAAAATATTAAAATTTCAAAAAATGTAACTATTATTGGCTCAGAAAATATAAGCCTTGAATCAAATATTAGAATTGATGATTATACAATTATTTCATGTCAATTTGGGAAACTTTCCATAGGATCAAATGTTCACATAGGAGATCAATCATATATAGGTTGTTCTGGTGGAGTAAAGATTGGGAATAATATAAATATATCTCAAGGAGTAAAAATTTATTCTAAAGTAAATAATTATATAAACAAAGAAAATACAAAACCAATTCACTATGGAAAAGTTAGTATCGGAGATGATGTTATTATTGGTTAAAATTCTGCAATAGTAGGCAAATGCAGATTAGGTAAAGGTGCAACAGTAGGAGCATTATCTTTGGTTAATAAAGATCTTAAAGATTGGGGAGTTTTTGCAGGCATTCTTGTTAAGAAGATAAGTAATAGAAAAAAGATTTAGTAATATAATTTAATTTAAATAATTAATTTATTTATAATCCAGTAAATCCAAAAATGTTAAAAAAAAGAATTATTTTTCCAACTGCATACTTTTGTTCATGGAATGGTGGAACAAAATTAATTAAGATGTGTATAGATAGCATTCTTTATTTTGATAGGAAAAAGTCATTTGAATATATTATTCTAGTTCCTGATAAAAATTATATTTCAATTGTAAAAAGAATCTATTTTATTATAAAAAATTTTATAAAAGCGCTATTCAAATTTAAAATAAATTATATTGAATGGCCTTATCATAATGGTGCAAAAGAAATTAGAAGATCATTTTCTAACAGAAAAAATGTTAAGATATTAGGTGTTGATTATAGAGACGAAGAAAAATATACAAACAATTATGATGTAAATTTTTTATCGATACATTTATCTTCAAAAGGAAAAAAAATAGGTTATATTTTTGATTTTCAGCATAAATATTTAAAAAAATTTTTTTCTAAAAATCAGCGAATTGAAAGAGATAAATTTTTTAAAAAAATTATTAAAAATAATAAATTAGTGGTAGTTAACTCTCATGAAGCAAAAAAAGATATTTTTAAATATTTTGAAAAAACTACTACTAAAGTAGTTGTATTACCCTTTTTACCTTTTTTAAATTTTGAATTAAAAAATTTAGGAACAAGAATAATAAAAGATGATTACTTTATTATTTGCAATCAGTATTGGAATCATAAAAATTTTGAAACCGCAATAAATGCTTTTAAAAAATTTAAGTACTCAAATTTTAAACTTATAATTACTGGTCAATTAACTAATAAAAACAAAGAATACTTTCTATCTCTTAAAAAATTAGTAAAAAAAAATGATCTACAATTTAAAGTAATTTTATTTTCTAATTTAGAAAAAGATGCCCAACTTAACTTAATTTATTATTCAAAAGCTTTAATTCAACCTTCTTTGTTTGAAGGTGGGCCAGGTGGTTTTTCTGTTTATGAAGCCATTTCGTTCAATAAACCTATTTTAGTATCCGATATAAAAGTAAATAAAGAAATTAATTATAATAAAGTTTTTTATTTTAAATCTAATAGCTACATTGATTTAAGTAAAAAAATTGAAAAAATTTATAAAAAAAAATTTAAGAAAATTTCAAAAAACAATCTCATTAAATATTCAAATAAAAACAAATATTTATTTGGTAAATTTTTATATAGATTAATAAATGACAATTATCAAAAAATATGAGCAGCTTAATTATCAAAAAATTTATAAAACACAATTTAAAATTATTTGATGATAACTATTATAAAGATAATAAAAAAATTTTGATCGAATTTAACGGTTGGTCATCTGCTCATATTTGGATGTCTTATTTAGCTAATTGTTTAGCTAGAAAACATAATGCTTCTTTATGTGCTTATGAGGGGTATGCATTAATCAGCTCACCTTTAAAATTAAATTTATTTAATAGAATTAAATATACTTTGGCCAAAAATTTTTTTGGCAAATATTTTAAAATTTACAAATCGTTCGGTGTAAGTAAATTTATTCGCCCAAAAATTTCACCAGATATTGAAAAAAAATCTTTTGCAGAATTTAAAAAAATAAGAAAAATTAAAACAAAAAAAAATATTCTTAATTTAAAGATAAATAATATTTTATTAGGTGATTTAATTTATGATACTTATTTAAAAAATAATAATATTAGTACTTTAGATCTAAAAAATGTAAAATTTTGGGAATTTTTATTCGATTGTATAAAACTATATAACTTTTGGTCTGAATATTTTAAAAATAACTCTATAAAATCTTTAGTTATAGTTCATCCAACCTACATATATGGCATTCCCATGAGGATAGCTACTTCAAGAAAAATTCCAGTATATAGAGCAACATATAATCAGATCACATATATGAGTAAGAAAAATTACCATATGGGAAAAGATTTTATAAATTTACCGAACATTTTTAAATCTTTTGAAGAACAAAAAAAAAAGAAATTTTTAAACTTAGCGAGAGAAAAACTTGAACATATTTTAAATTATAAAAAAATAATTAAATTTAAGCAAAAATCAAATAAAATATCAATAATGATAGCTATGCATAATTTTTATGATAGCCCGCATGTTTTTGGCAACATGTTATTTTTAGACTTTTTTGAATGGCTCAATTATCTAGTCAAATTAAGTGTTAAGACTGATTATGAATGGTATTTAAAACCACATCCAGATAATAATGAGGAAGATATTAAGATTGTATCTAAAATATTAAATGAAAATAAGAATATAAAAATTTTATCTGCTGAAGATGATTATATTAAAGTTCTAAAAAAAGGAATAAATTTTGTTTTAACGTGCTACGGTTCAGTTGGTTATGAATATTCTTATCTTGGCTGTACTGTAATTAATGCCTGTAAAGAGAATCCTCATTCAAAATATAAATTTAATTTAAACCCTAAAAGTATTAATCAATATAAGAAAATAATTATGAATATTTCAAAATATAAGATTAAACCAAATAAAAAAAAGATTTTAGAATTATTTTTTTTAAGAAAAATTTATTTTATTTCTAATTGGCTATCTGTGGATATAAAACTATTAGAAAAATTTGGATGGAAAAAAGGCATATTTAAGCCATCTATGTACAAAATATGGATGGAGCAATGGAATATTAAGAAACATAAAGAGATTGTAGATAAAATCAACAATTTCATAAACTCAAAAAAATTTAGACTGTTCAAAACAGATTTATGATTGAGGGTGGTAAAAGAATTTCAAAAAGCGTACTTAAAGATGAAAAACCGTTAATATCTGTAATTACGGTAGTAAAAAATGGTGAGAAGCATTTAGAAGAGTGCATTAAAAGTGTACTAGCACAAAAGTTTAGAAATTTTGAATATATAATATTAGATGGCGGATCAAACGATAATTCACAAAATATAATAAAAAAATATGAAAATGAAATCGATTACTTTCGGTTTGAAAATGATCGAGGAATTTATGATGCTTTTAATAAAGGTATGAAGTTTGTGAATGGCAATTATTTTGGTTATGTAAATTCTGATGATATTTTAACACCAGACGCATTGAACATTCTCTCAAAGTATATAACAAATAATCCAGAAGCAGACTTTTTTTTTGGTGCAGTAAAAAAACATTGGGGCGTTTTACATGGATACAAACCATACAAAATAAAATTTAGCTGGGGTTTTTACTCTAGTCATTCAACTGGTTTTTATATAAAAACCGAGTCTGCAAAATTAGTTGGTGAGTATAATTTAAATTATAAATTTTCTGCTGATTATGACTATTTTTATAGAATGATTGTTAAGCAAAAGTTAAAAGGTATTGGAACTAAAAAAGATGAGCTCTTTGGAGTTTTTAGAAGAGGAGGATTTTCAAGTAAAGTAAATTTTTTTGAGCATTTTGGTGAAGAAATAAGAATTAGACTTAAAAATAGACAAAGCAAAATATTAATAGTTTTTATAATTTTATTAAAAACATTAAAAAATATAAACAAATTTTTTAAATGAAAAAAACAATACTAATAACAGGTGTTGCAGGTTTTATTGGATATAGTCTTGCGAGTAAACTTCTTGAAAATGGACACACTATTTATGGCATAGATAATTATGATAATTATTATTCAATAATATTTAAGAAATTTAGAATTAGAAATTTAAATAAACATAAAAAATTCTTCTTTAAAAAAATCGATATAGTTAATTTTAAAAATTTAAATAAATATTTAAACAACATGAAATTTGACTATGTATTTCATTTTGCCGCCCAAGCCGGTGTGCGATATTCATTAATCAATCCAAACAAGTATATTCAGACTAATATAATTGGTTTTTTTAATCTTATGGAAATATTTAAAAATAAAAAAATTGACAGATTTTTTTATGCATCATCAAGTTCAGTCTATGGGGATAGTCAAAAATTCCCATTAAAAGAAAACGATAAAATTAATCCAAGAAATATTTATGGATTTTCAAAAAAATTGAATGAGGTAATTGGAGAATACTATTCGAAACAATATAAATTAAACATGACCGGTCTAAGATTCTTTACTGTTTATGGAGAATGGGGCAGACCTGATATGTTTTTATTTAAGTTGTTTAAAGCAATCAAAAATAAAAAAATTTTTTATTTAAACAATTTTGGAAATCATAAAAGAGATTTTACATATATTAAAGATTTAATTGATCTACTCGCTAAACTTATGCTTAAAAAAGATATTAAACATAACATTTATAACATCAGTTCTAACAATCCTATAAATATAAAAAAAATAATTAATCACTTTAAATCCAAATATTCATTTAGTTTAATACCAACAAACAAACACATTGCAGATGTTTTGCATACACATGGATCAAACAAAAAAATTTTTAACAAAGTTAAGAAAAAAAAAATAACCAAAAGTGAAAAAGGAATTATGAATACATTTAATTGGTACAATAAAAATAAAATATATAAGATTTAAAAGTGTTACCAATAACTTTAAGACCTCAAAAAAATTATAAATTGATAAGACTCGGCAATAAATATGATGGAGGTTACTTGGTTGATGAGGCTTCAATAAAAGAATCAGAATTTTTAGTATCTGGTGGAATATTCTATGATTTTAAATTCGAATATGACTATATAAGTTTAACAAATAATAGTATTTATTGTTTTGATCATATAATCAATCCCTTTAAATACACACTTCTGTGGATTTTAATTTATATAAAAAGGCTTATTTTTTTTGAAAATAAAGAAAAATTATTAAAAGCAAAAAAAAATATTTTTAAACCTATAAAATTTTTATGTTTTGTAAAAAAAAATAAAGTAAATTATGAAAAAAAAGGAATTGGTAATGATTCTGCAAATTTTTATTCTTTAGATTCAATATTAAAAAAAATAGTTCCAAAAAAAAAATATTTCCTCAAAATAGACATAGAAGGTGATGAATACAAAATTTTAAATCAAATTATAAATAATTCTGAAAACTTAACAGGGCTTGTAATAGAATTTCATGATGTTAGCAAAAATATAGAACAGATTGAAACATTTGTAAATAAATTACCTCTAGAATTAATATATATCCATGCGAATAACGCTGGTGAATTAAATAAATATAGCAATCCAGAAATTATTGAGTTATCATTTTCAAAATTCCCGCTATCAAATAGTAACGATAAGTTCAAAAAACATAAATTAGATTTTCCTAACAATCCATACAAAAAAGAAATTAATTTAAACTTTTTTGAATAATGAATTTTTTGAACAAAATAATTAGAAAATTCGAAAAAAAAATTTTCACCCAAAATCCAAAACCTTTATTTAAAAGAAATAAAATTTTTACTGAAAAAAAAAAAATTTTAATAAATAAAAAATTTCATGTTTACAATTATTCATTTGGAAATTTAAATCCTGACAAAACCTTTTATATAATAAGAAGATCTCCAGGCGCAGGATTATTTTCAAATTTAACTTATGTTTTAAATCATTTAAAAGTCGCTAAGGAGAATAATTTCATCCCATTTATTGATATGGAAGAATATCCAACTATCTATAATGAAAAAAATAAGATTCAAGATACTTTTAATGCTTGGGAGTATTATTTTGAAAATACTACAAAATATACAATAGATGAAATATACAGTAGTAAAAATGTAATAATTACCGAAAATGAGTTCTATAATTTTTTTTCAAAATGGATTGATCAAGACGAATCTTTAATCAAAATATTAAAAGAGAATATTAAATTTAAAAAAAATATATATAATACTTATAATTCCATTAAAAAAAAAATATTTAAAAATAAAAAAATTTTAGGTGTCCATTTTCGTGGAACAAGTTATAAAACTTCTCCAGGTCACCCCTTACCGGCAACAAAAAAACAAGTTTTTAATTTAGTAAATCAATTTTTAAAAACAAAAAAAATTGACTATATTTTTTTATCAACAGAACAAAAAGATTATCAAAAATTTTTTTTAAATAAATTTAAAGCAAAAACTCTTTTTTTAAAAAGCTCCTATAGATCTAATAAAAATGACGCTTTTGAAAATTATCCAAGACGACATCATAGATTTAAGTTAGGAAGGGAAATTATGATTGAAGCACTTCTCTTGTCTTCCTCGGACTATTTTATTTTTACAGATTCTAATGTAAGTTCATTTGTCAAAGCTGTAAATATTAATCCTTATCAAAAAATTTATAAAATTAATAATGGCTTCAATTCTTTAAATAAGCTTATTTGTATTTGGCTATGGTACTATAAATCTTTAGTTCCAGAATTTTTTGGAGGATTTAAGAATTAAAATGAAAGTTGGAGTAGTAGTTACAACCATCAATAAATTAAATAAAAATCTAAAAAAAATAGATTCACGAGCAAAAGTTAATAAGTGGAATTTTTGTATTATTGGAGACAAAAAAACACCAAAAAAATTTAAGCCTAAATATGGAAATTATCTTGATATTAATTTACAAAAAAAATTAAATTTTAAGTTTTCAAATATTTGTCCCTTGAATTCATATGCAAGAAAAAATATTGGGTATTTAGTTTTGATAAAAAAAGGACATAACATTATAATTGAGACAGATGATGACAACTATCCAAAAGATAATTTTTTCAAAGATATAAAATTAATTAAAAAAGTAAAAGAAATAAAAAATACAGGATGGGTAAATGTTTATAAAAAATTTTTAATCAATAATGAAGATATTTGGCCAAGGGGTCTACCTCTTAATGAAATTAAAAAAACTCCTATTTTTAAAACTAAAAAGGTAAAAAAATTTTTTTATTTACAACAAGGAGTATGCGATGGAAATCCTGATGTAGATGCTATTTATAGAATAATAAATAAAAAAATAAATATTAAATTTAAAGATAATTATTGTTTTAGTTTAGGAAAAGCATTTTCGCCAATTAATAGTCAAAATACAATTTGGTTTAAAAAACTTTTTCCTCTAATGTACTTGCCGGTCACTTGTGGGATGAGGACCACTGATATTTGGAGGGGAATAATTGCTTTGAATATTATTTTAAATGATAATTTATCAATTCTCTTTTTTGGTACGACAATGAAACAGTTTAGAAATATTCATAATTTAACAGATGATTTAGAACAAGAGATGCCATTGTATAAAGATGTTTTTGATGGATTTAAGAAACTTCAAAACTTAAATTTAAAAAAAGGTTCAAAAAATTACATTTATAATCTTTTAAAATCATATAATGGATTAATCGAAATGAGTATTTTTGATAAAAAAGAACTTTTTTTTCTAAATGCCTGGATCAAAGATATTAGGAGTATTTTAAAATAAGATCTAAATATTTTTTACAATTTTTTTGAAAGTCAAATCTGGTCAAACTTTTGTACCCTAAATTAGATTTATTCTTATATGCTTTTTTATTTATTGAATAATTTATAATAATTTTAGAAAGTGTTTGGTAATCGTGCATTTTAAATAAAACTCCATACTTACCATTTTTTAAAATCTCCGCCGGCCCGGTGGGGCAGTTAGTTGAAATAACTATTTTTTTTAAAGCCAGAGCTTCTAATAAAACATTGGGCAGTCCTTCATAAAGTGATGTCAAAATAAACAAATCAGCTTTAGCTAAATATTTGTAGGGATTTACATCAAATTTTATAATTCTTACACTCGATGATAAATTATGTATGTTGACAAATTCTCTAATTTTTATTTCGTTAGCGCCATATCCTAGCAATACAAGTTCACAATTGACTGTTTTTTTTGCAATTACAAAAGCTTTCAATAGTGTAAGGTGATCTTTTTGATCCGTAAATCTTGCAATATTAATAACTTTAATTGCATTTTTGGAATATATTTTTTTTGTTATTTTTTTTTTACTTAATTCCGAAATATCCTTAATATTAAGAGGGTTATAAATTAATTTGGAATTAACGTTTAGGTCTTTGTCTAATTCTTTTTTAAAATCAGCACTATTAACAATAATAGCATTAGCTTTTTTGATAAAATATTTAAATATTAATTTTTTGATAAAATTTTTGTTCCAACCGGAGGGAGAAGTATTAGATCTAACAACAAGATTGAACTTAAAGAAAGTTTTAAGTATGCAGCAATAAATATTAGCCTGAAATGAAAATACTATAGAAGAATTATTTTGCATTATTTCTTTAATTAATAAAATAATGCAAACAAAGTACTTAATATATTTAGAGTATTTGCGATTTTTTTTGTATTTAAAATTTATAATTTTAATATTTTTATTAAAAAAAAAGTTAAATCTATCATCAAAAGTGATGAGAGTTACATTTTTAATATAATTTGATAAATAATTTGAAATTAATACTAAATTTTTTTCGACACCGCCACCATCCATAGAAGGCATGAAGATTATTAAATTTCTTTTATCAACTTCCATGTATTTCTTAATAAATTTTTTATTGTAAATTTTCTGCTTTTTAGAGGTTGTTTTTTTTTAAGATTTTTTTCTTTATTTTTCTTTATTATTGCAAGCCCAGAAGAAATATAAGAAAAGCTTAAATCAAAAAGGTCTGTATTATTATTGTAAATTTCTAAAATTCTTTGGTTCGTTTCTGTATTATTAATTTCACAATAAAACGAATTTCTTTCTTTATCTTTCAAATATGGTATTGGAGATATATCGTCTATAAAAAAATAACCACCGACATTAAGTTTTGAGTAATAGTAATAAAGTATTTTTTCAACATGATTTGCTTCATGTAAACTATCTAAAAAAATAATATCTAATTTTTTTGGAATTTTTTTATCTAGATACTCAAAGTCATCATCTCTTGACTGTATAAAGTTCCAATTTTTATCTATAAAAAGATGTGAACAGTCTGCAATATCAATAGAAGTTAAGCATCCTTTATTTTTTTTGCAAATTTCAAGAAATTTCTTTGTAGATCTACCATTTTGAACACCAAATTCTAAGATATTTGGTTTTAGAAAATTTTCTATTAGTGGAAAAAGATGTTTCTCTATCTTGTAATTATAATCTGTCATATTTAAAAGTTACATATAAAATATAATTTAAATCATTGACACAAAATAAAAAAATATATTACTGGTCTCCCCACTTAGTAAACATAGCTACGCCAAGAGCTGTTGTTAATTCAGCATATTCTATACAAAAATATTCGACGAATTTCAAACCATCCATTATTAATTTTTTTGGAGAATTTAATAATTTTCAAGAGGAGCTAAATCAAAAAAAAATAAATTTGATTAATTTTTATAATCATAAAATTATTAACTTTTTACCTAAACATGGTTTTTTGCAAAGTAGATTTTCTTTCATAGTTTTATTTATTTTGGCTTTTGTTCCATTAAAAAATTTGATTAAAAAAAATAAACCAGATTTTTTAATTATTCATTTAATTACGGCTCTACCATTATTTTTACTTCTCTTTTTTAACTTTGAAACAAAATTTATTCTTAGAATTTCTGGTATGCCAAGATTAAATTATTTAAGAAAAATTTTTTGGAAGTTAGCATCTAAAAAAATATTTTTAGTAACATGTCCAACTATTAAAACATTAAATTATATAAAAAACCTAAATATAATTGATCAAAAAAAAATTGTATTATTATATGACCCCATCATCAATGTTAAGGAATTTAGAAAAAAAATATCAATAATTAACAATGAAAATATAACAATAAATTCAAATTATATATTTGCTGTTGGAAGATTAACTTTTCAAAAAAATTTTTTATTTTTGTGCAATTGCTTTAAAATGATAATTGTAGAGTATCCTAATTTAAAATTATTAATAGCAGGAGAGGGTGAAGATAGAATGAAAATTCTTTCATATATTAAAAACAATAATTTAGAAAAAAAAATAATTTTAATTGGATATGTTGATAATATTTATTATTATATGCGCAATGCTAAGTTTTTTATTTTAACATCCTTATGGGAGGATCCAGGGTTTGTGTTGCTAGAAGCAGCCATCTCTAGAACTCTGGTTGTGGCTAGTGACTGCGATAGCGGTCCAAATGAATTGATAAAAGACAAAATTAACGGAATTCAATTCTTATCAAATAATCAAAATAGTTGCGTTGAGCAAATTCGCTATGCATTAAAAGAAAATTATAAAAAAAAAAAATTGATTTTAAATAATTTGTGTATGTGTAAAAAATTTACTTTATTTTACCATTATAAACAATTTGCCAAAGTTTTATCACATACTGATGTTTTGCTTTAAAAAAGTTTACGGAGATTTGATTGTATTTAGATCTCTGCCCTTTAATAAAAGCTTCAAATAAAATTTTAGTAATCTAAAAATAATTTTATTACCATGAATTTTATATATATTTTTTAATTTATTATTTGGATTACTTTTGATTGAATATATATCATTTTTTCTAAATAATTTATTAGATCTTTTTATGTGGTTTTCATAATTCAATTTAAAAAACCTGTACGCGAAATTTAACATTTCTTTTGCTGAATAAGGCTTGCAATTGGATAAAATTATATCCCTTGGTTTGCCCTGTACAAATTTCCAAATAGCTTCAACTTGTTCTTCACACCAATTCCATTCTCTGGTTATATTTAAGTTGCCAAATTGTGTAATATTTTTTTCATTTTTATAAGCTTTAATTGCTGATATACAAATTTTTGGTAACAAAAATTCTTTTGGTCTCAACACAGATTCTGTATTAAATAGAATTCCATTATATGTATTTACTTTGTATTTCTTTCTGAACATTTTGGTCAAATTAAAAGAAGCTAGTTTTGCTTCGCCATAAGGATTAACTGGTTTTTTTTTTGACTCAATTGTTACTGCTTTTTTTTTATTTCCGAAAATTTCACTTGAGGAAGCATTAAAAAATTTACATTTTATTTTTTGAGTATATAAAATTTTCAAAATAATTTCGCAAGCTAGAACTATACTAGTTGATGTTTCTTTTCTTTTTTTAAAAGATTTTGATGGATAGCTTTGTCCAGACAAAAAATATATTTCATCAGGTTTTATTTTGTTGATTATATTTTGGGTGCTTATTTTATCAAGAATATTTAATTTTATAATTTTATACTTTTTTAGCTTTAATAGCTTGATATTTTTAATAGTTTTAGCTTTTAGTTTTCTGGTTGATATAAAAACTTTGTATTTTTTTTCTAATAATGATCTTGCTAAATAAAGACCTATTTGCCCAGTTCCACCAATAAGTAAAGCTTTTTTTTTTTCCAAATTATTTAATCTATTTCACTAAGCAAACAATAAAGTATGTTAGCATGAAAATTCAATATATTTAATTTATATAAAAAACTTTTAATTAAGTATTAATATATTAATTTAAATTTAATGCATCTTAACGATATAATTTTATAATATAATATTAAAATGAATGACTTAATATCATTAATAATTCCATATTATAAAAAAATTTCTTATATAGAAAGGGCACTGTCCTCAATATATAAACAAACTTATCAAAAATTCGAAATTATTATTGTGTATGATGATTCAAATTTACAAGAGTTGTATTTTTTAAATAAAATAATAAATAAAAAGTATAAAATTAAAATTATAGTTAATAAAAAAAATTTAGGCGCTGGATATTCCAGAAATGTAGGAATTGAAAAATCTAAGGGCAGTTATATCGCATTTCTTGATGCGGATGATTATTGGCATAAAAAAAAACTGCAAATTCAACTAAATTTTATGAAAAAGAAAAAAGCTAACTTTTCATTCACTTCTTACAACATTATTAATATTAAAAAAAAAATAATTGGAGTGATCCCTGCAATGAAAATACTATCTTATAATCAATTAATAAAATCATGTGATATTGGATTATCAACGGTCATGATTAAAAGGCATATTTTAAAAAAAAACAAATTTTCAAATATGAAAACAAAAGAAGATTATGCGCTTTGGTTAAGTATCGCAAAAGATACTAAATTGTATGGTATTAATAAAATTTTAACTACTTGGCAAAAAAGTGCAAATTCGTTGTCATCTGGGACTCTTCAAAAAGTTAAAGATGCTTATCATTTGTATAATTGTCATATGAAATATGGACCATTCAAATCAATCTTTTCCACACTTATTCTTAGTATTAACTTTATTAAAAAGAGATATTTGTGAGTGACATAATTTTTAATGTATTTTTTACTGCAGGTATAATTGCAATTGTTTTTTTAATAAGAGGTTTATTAATTAAAAATAATTTTCTATTAGATAATGTTAACTTTTCCTCACATAAAAACATTACTGGATATAATAAATTAATTTTAGGACCACCTCTATGCGGTGGTGTAATTATTTTTATTTCTTTTTTTTTTGATTTTTCTTTTTATTATTTAAATATATTCGTTTTTTTTTTATTAATAATTGGAGTTTTGTCAGATTTAAACATTTTAATATCACCAAAACTTAGAATCTTATTTCAAACTATTGTTGTTTTTTCTTTTGTAATTACTTTAGATTTAAGAATAGTAGATTTAAGATTTGCTTATGTAAATCTCTTATTACAAATAACGCCTATATCAATAATATTTACAGTGTTTTGCATTTTAATTTTAATAAA
>Ga0172372_10000605_pt1 | contig 55198 bp, 45 predicted proteins | sample LakKiv5m_2_FD_114544 | JGI IMG/M metagenome (GOLD analysis project Ga0172372, IMG submission 114544) | Freshwater microbial communities from Kabuno Bay, South-Kivu, Congo - kab_092012_9.5m | ecosystem: Environmental > Aquatic > Freshwater > Lake | place: Democratic Republic of the Congo...
CGTGCTGTGCGGCGTGTATGCCCTCGCGGTCGCGCTGACTGGTGGCGTTGTGCTCAGGTGGGCACCGGCATACCTGTCGTCCCGAAGCGCCGTGCGTCCGGCCGTGGTGTCGGCGGTGCTGGCACTGGCCTACGGGTGGCTGAGCGGACGGGCGCTCATGGTGGCCGATGTGCGTCGGGTCATCGGGCACATCACCCCGGCCCGCGTGGCCTCGTTCCTGGCGCTGGCATCGACGGGCATCGCGCTGGCGTGGAACACGTGGGCCATCGGAGGCTCCGATGCCTATGCGTATGGCACGCAGGCCGACGCGTGGCTGAGCGGCGAGCTGCTGACGCCGGTGCCGATGGCCGGCGAGGCCCCGTGGCCCAACACCCTCGTCACGTTGACGCCGCTCGGCATGCGTCCCCGTCACGACCTGATGGCCATCGCCTCAATCACCGCGTCGGGCCTGTCGTGGATCATGGCCAGCATGAAGGGGCTGCTCGGACACTGGGCGGCATTCATCGTGGCACCGCTCGCAACAGGCGTGCTGGTCTGGTGCACATTCGTCATCGGCAGGCGTGTGTCGACACCGGGCATCGGTCTCGGAGCCGCATGGCTGGTGGCCACGAGCCCGACGGTGCTCAGCCTGGGAAAGTCGGTGATGAGCGACGTGCCGGCGGCGGCCGCCTGGGCGGCAGCCATGGCGGGAATGCTGGCGGGCACGCCACGGACTGTGGCCGGTGCCGGCGTCGCCGCGGGCGTGGCAATCACGATCCGGCCCAACCTGGCACCTCTGGTGGTCGTGCTGCTGGCCTGGGGACTCTGGCGCGACCTCAGGGCACGCCGGCCGGCGGTGCAACGGCTGGTGCTGTGTGCGGCACCGGCAGCCGTGAGCGTTGTCGCCGTGGCCCTCGTCAATCAGTCGGTGAACGGCTCGCCTGTCGAATCTGGCTACGGCGATTTCGGTCAGCTGTTCTCGCTGGCGCATCTTCCCGTGAACCTTCGTCGTTACGGCGCATGGATGATCGAGACGCAGACGCCGCTGGTGCTGGCAGGCTTCGTCGCGCTGTGCGTGTCTGTGCGCCGGGTGTGGAGGTCAGGCGCAACAGGCCCATCGGGTGCGCAGCTCCTGGGTGGAATGACTCTGGCAGTGATTGCGGCGTATGCGGCGTATACCCCGTTTGATGCCTGGTGGTTCCTGCGCTTCCTGCTGCCGGCCTGGCCAGCCATCCTGGTGGCCACCGTCATCGCGGTCTTCTCGGTCACGTCTGTCGTGCGCCAGGATCGCCCGTAGGCCGCGCTGAGCGTGGGCCTGATCGGCGTGTACACGGCATCTGCGGCGGTGCGCCTGGGTGTGTTTCCGGCCGGGGAAGGTGAACGTCGCTATGCCACGCTCGCGCAGCTGGTCGCTGGCGTCACACCTCCCGGCAGCGTCGTGATTGCCGGGCCGCATGTCGGTGCGGTGCGCTACTACGGCGGACGCCTGTCCCTGCGGTTCGATCAGCTCGACCCCGCCTGGCTCGATCGGACGGTGGCCTGGCTGCACGAACAGCAGCGCCCCGTGTTCCTGTTGCTGGAAGACTCGGAACTGCCCGTGTTCCGTGAACGATTCGGTGCGCAGAGTCCGTTGGGGCCGCTGACGCTGGCACCGGTGCTGGCGTATCGGGCCCCGCACGTCGAGGGTACCGCCCTGCTGTTCGACCCGTCGAAACCCGACGGTCCCACCCTGCGCGTTCCCGGCGTGAGTGACCCGAGGCCACGGTGTCCCCTGCCCGCACCGGCCCCGTCATTCACGGTGCGTCCCACGGAAGGGCCTTCGTAGCGCGGCCATTGCCGCTCGACCGGACGCGCTGGCACCTCACGGGTTTCCCGGCGGCGGCTTGTCACGCGCAGTGCGTTCGCGTGGCCATGCCTCGCACAACTCGCCCGCGGTGAGTACATCACGCCCCACTCACGACGGTGACGCGTGCAGCCGTGCGGGTTCACTTCATGGCTGCGGCTGCGGATGTGGCGGCCAGCAGCGGGATGCAGATCAATGCGCCGAGAGGTCCTGCGAGGGAGCCAACCAGAAGACCTAACGCGGCGCCGCCAGTCCCGGCGAGCATGCCCACGGCGAGTCGCTCTCCCCCTGACCGAAGCGTCGGGCGCTGCTGCGTGGCAGGGTGTGCGAGTGCGGCGGGTGGGTGCGATGCGTCGAGGGCGATCGGTCGCGCGTCAATCACCGGCACAGGTGCAGCCACCGGGATGGCTGCCAGTGTCAGCGCCGTGGCACCGGGGGCAGCGGCGTCGGGCGGCACCACGGCCACCTGGGCCGACGCGGTCGTTACGGAGCAGAGCAGCAGAACGGTTGCGACGTTCACAGAGTGTCGGGTCATCAGCAGTCTCCTTCATCCTGAGAGTGCGCAGGTCGGCCGAAAACCGGCTCACCGGGCGCGATGAGCGCTTGCGCTGGAACTCGCGCAGCATCGCCGCACGGTCGAGCGCGACGCCGTTCAGGTAGACGTCTTCGATGCGGCGGGTGTTGTTGATCGCGTCGATCAGATTGGCGCCGAGCACCAGCAGATCAGGCATCACAACGACTTCTCATGTTGTGCAACGGCTTCGTCCGACGACCGTGCCAAGCACAGGACGGCGGACGCATCGGACAGCAGCGGTGTGCGCCGCACTACCGGATGAACCGGACGCCGAGCGCGGCACCGACGCCAGCGCCAGCGGCTGAGCCCACGAAGACCCCGTATATCGGCATGCACTCGTGTGCTGATGCGCTGCAGTTCAAGCGGGCATCGATATGATAGCCAGCAAAACCGCCGGCCAGCATTCCGACGCCAGCGCCAATCAGGCCGGCCAGGAATCTGATGCCGCCAGATTGTGTGTGAGGCGCGCTGGGTGCGCTGGTGGACGGCTTCGGCGCCTGTGCCGCCGGCATGGCGGCAGCCAGGTCGAGCGCCTGTCGGGTCAGCGTCGGTCGAAGGGCGGGCGGTGCCAGTGTGGCGGGCACGGCGGTGAACTCGAGCCCGTGCGGGGGGGGCGGCTCGGGCAGGTGCAGGGACTGCGCCGAGGCAGTGGTCACCGGGAGGGCCAGCACGAGCGCGGTCAGGGGCGAGGTGTATCGGGTCATCAGCAGTCTCCTTCATGAGGAGAGTGCGCAGGTCGGCTGAAAACCGGCTCACCGGGCGCGATTAGCGCTCGCGCTGGAACTCGCGCCGCATCGCCGCACGGTCGAGCGCGACGCCGTTCAGGTAGACGTCTTCGATGCGGCGGGTGTTGGTGATCGCGTCGAGCGGATTGGCGCCCAGCACCAGCAGATCGGCACGCTTGCCCGGCGCCAGCGTGCCGAGATCGGCGAGGCCCAGCAGTGCCGCCGGGCGCGACGTGGCGGCGATGATGGCCTCGGCGGGCGTCAGACCGGCCTGCACCCAGCGTGACAGCTCGTGATGGTCGGCCCACCCGAACGCATGTCGGGCATCGATGCCGGCATCGGTGCCCAGCACGAGCCGCGCGCCGCTGCTGATGTACTTCGGAAAGTTGATGGCCCACAGCCGATCGCGATTCAGGGCTGCCGGTGAGGGAGGGGCACAGTCCTTGTTCCTGATCTCGTCGAGCACATGTGCGGGATAGCTCTGGTCTACGAACGGATCCCGGTTGCAGGCTTCGCTCCGATCACTCAGCCCCACCACCGTCGTCCAGTAGGGACGCTGTTCGCGGAGCAGGGCCATCAGTTCCTCGTCAAGGGGTTCACCGAGGGCGGTGTGCACCAGCACATCTGCGCCTGCCCTGACGACCGCCTTCTGGTCAGCCATCTGGATGGCATGCGCATGCACCGTCATGCCCAGCCGATGCGCTTCGGCGATGACCGCCTCGTAGACCTCGGGTGGCATCTTGGGATACGTGCCGCGCCGATCATCGACCCAGATCTTGACGTGGCCGATGTGTGCCGCCGCCATGCGCTGCACCGCGGCACGCGCCTCGTCGGCGGTCGAGATCTCGGTCACGGCCTTCAGCACGCGGGTGCCCCTGATCAGGATCGCATCAGGTCCGCCACCTGGGGGCGCTATGCCCGGCACCGCCAGAAAACGGGACGCCGGAGGAAACTGCCCGGCCTGCTGCGCCTTCGCAAACGCGAGTGATTCGGCGATCGGGCTGCTGCCCACCGTCTGTGTGGCCGCCACGCCGTAGAACGCCTGTCGTCGCAGGTGATCAAGCACGGTGCGATCGGAGTAGTTGTCGGCACCCCAGCTGCCGAAGCCCTCGTAGCCGATGTGCACGTGCGCGTTGATCAGGGCCGGCATGAGTGTGCGGCCGCGCATGTCGAGACGGGTGGCCCCTGCGGGGATGGCGATACGCCCGCTTTCACCAATGGCCGTGATGCGCCCGCCTTCGACAAGCAGCGTGCCGCGTTCAATGAGGGCCGACGCGTCGCCGATGATCAGCCGGCCGCCGTCGAAGGCGATGACGGTCGGCTGCGCACGCAGCGCGGCAATGAACGCGACGAGCACCGCAGCAATCGCACCGGCACGGCGGCAGAACATCACAGGCTCCTTTTGGGAATGCGGCAGGTCGCCTGCCACGGGCGGCCTGAGTCTACCGGAGAATAGGGTCGATTGATCCCCGGTGTGCGGACGATTCCTGCGGATCCGCGAGTGCACACGCCGGAATGCTGTAAACTTCCGCCGGGCGGCGTCGCATGAACGTTGGTCATGTCCGCTGCCGGAGGAGGGTGCCGGACATGACACGTCGAGCCGCAGGTCTTCTGGGTGCAGTCGCAGGGCTGATGGCAAGCGGGCTCACCCTCTCGCTGCTGGCCGCTGCGACGACCCCGCGGCTGTTCTTCCTGGATATTCGCGGGGGGCGTGTCCTGTCGATGACGCCCGATGGCAGCGATGTCCGCATACTCGTGGACAAGCGCACGGAGAGCCCCGACGGGATTGCCGTCGACGTGGCCCACGGGCACATCTACTGGTCCAATATGGGCAGGGCGAGTGAAGACGACGGCTCGGTCATGCGAACGTCCCTCGAGGGAGGGACGGTGACGACGCTGGTGCCGGCAGGCGGCACCTTCACCGCCAAGCAGATGAAGATCGATGAGAAGCACGGGAAGATGTACTGGGCCGATCGCGAAGGCATGCGCATCCAGCGTGCGAACCTGGACGGGTCGCAGGTGGAAACCCTGGTCGTCACGGGGAAGGGCGCACAGGATCGGCTTGACGCCGCCAACTGGTGCGTGGGCATTGCGGTCGATCCTGACGCTGGCATGGTGTACTGGACGCAGAAGGGGAGCGACAATGCATTCCGTGGCAGCATCCGCCGAGCCAGGATGGACATGCCCCAGGGACAGACGGCCGGCACGCGCACCGACATTGAAGTGCTCTTTGATGCCCTGCCAGAGCCCATCGACCTCGACCTCGACCTGACGGCCCGGATGATCTACTGGACGGACCGCGGCGATGCGCCTCGTGGAAACACCGTCAACCGTGCGCCGATGCAGCGGCCTGCCGGGGCCGATCCCAGGCACCGTACCGACATTCAGATTCTGCTCGGCGGTCTCGACGAAGCCATCGGTGTGGCGCTGGATGTCCCGGGCAACCGTCTCTATGTGACCGACCTGGGTGGCAACGTGGTGTCTGCCAGGCTCGACGGATCGGATCGACGCACGCTGGGTACCCGCATGGGCATGCTGACCGGGATTGCATTTGCCCACGTGCCGACCCCCGGCACCCGGTCGACGACGGCCCCGAAGCAGTAGGCCGCAGCCACGGGTGCTGCCGAGAGCGGGCGGCCTGTGCCTGCGGAGATGCGGGCCGCCAGCTCCGGGCAGGTGCCAGCGTCCTGCCCGGTTGGCGACGTCGTAGTCACGGGCCGAGCCGGCCGCTGCGACCCGATCGTGGCGGGGCCTTGCGAATCGCCATGCTACGATCGCGGGCGTGAACTGGCGCGTCGACTCCTGGACCGGGCAACCGTACGCTCAGGACGTCGGCTACGACGATCCCGAGGCGCTGCGCGCGGTCGTCGGCAAGCTGCGCGGGCTGCCGCCGCTGGTCACCTCATGGGAAGTCGAGCGGCTCAAGGAGCTGGTGGCCGAAGCGCAGGAGGGCAAGCGCTTCCTGCTGCAGGGCGGTGACTGCGCGGAAACCCTCGCCGACTGCCAGCCGGCGATCATCGCCAACAAGCTGAAAATCCTGCTGCAGATGTCGCTCGTGCTGATCCACGCGTCGAAGCGGCCTGTCATTCGCGTGGGACGGTTGGCCGGGCAGTACGCCAAGCCCCGCTCGAGCCTCACCGAAACCCGCGACGGCATGACCCTGCCCAGCTACTTCGGTGACCTGATCAACCAGCCCGACTTTACGCCTGCGGCCCGACGTGCCGATCCGCGGGCGCTGCTCGATGCGTATGGCCATGCGGCCATGACGCTCAACTTCGTGCGCTCGCTCGCCATCGGCGGGTTTGCCGACATGCATCATCCCGAGTACTGGGACCTCGGCTTCATGTCGCGGGCTGACCTTCCAGATGCCCTGCGCGCGCAGTACCGCGAAACCACCGAGCGGCTCGCCGCGGCGCTGCACTTCATGGAAGCCATCGGTGAGCGCGCGGTCGAGGAACTGACGCGCGTCACGTTCTATACGAGTCACGAAGGGCTCAACCTGCACTACGAGTCGGCCCAGACCCGCACCGTGCCCCGGCGCAGCGGTCACTATCTGCTCACGACGCACATGCCGTGGATTGGCGAGCGCACCCGGGACATCGACGGCGCGCACGTCGAGTTCTTCCGGGGTATCGAGAACGTCGTGGGCGTCAAGCTCGGGCCGCGCGTCGCTCCTGATGACGCGGTGCGGCTGTTGGAAGTGCTGAGCCCGAAAAATGAACCGGGCAAGCTGGTGGCCATCACGCGCATGGGGGCCGCCGAGGTCGAACGTCGGCTGCCGCCCCTGGTCGAGGCCGTGCGCCGTGCCGGACGCCGCGTGCTGTGGGTGTGTGACCCGATGCACGGCAACGGCATGACCACCGTCACGGGGCTCAAGACGCGGAGCTTCGACGACATTCTGGCCGAGCTCGAGCGCACCTTCGACGTGCATGCCGCACTCGGCACGGCGCTGGGCGGTGTGCACTTTGAACTGACCGGCGAGGATGTGACCGAGTGCATCGGGGGCGGATTGAGCGAAGCCGATCTCGATCGGCGGTATCTGTCGGTCTGCGATCCCCGCCTCAACTATCGCCAGGCCCTCGAGCTCGCACTGCGTGTCGGTGCGAAGATGAGCGCCGGCGCCAGGGGCTGACGGCCCCCGGCATCACCGGTGACCGCGCAGTGACAGCTGGAGCGCCGTGGCAGTCACACCCAGCATCGATTGGACCAACCCAATCACCGCGACACGCAAGAAGAAACAGACGCGGTAGGAATTCCGTGTGCAGGAGCCGCGCGTAGAACGCTGAGCCGGCCTGGCAGGCGCCAGCGAGAGACCACGTCGTGATATTCGCGTCATAGACTCTTGACGCCGGCACGGACGCGGCCGGCACGCCTCGCTCAGAGTGTGACATCCCCTCGGATACAGACCACCACATCACCGCCAATCCACACATCGGCGCCGTCGTGCGCGACGTAAATGCGGCCGGCACGACCCAGGGCCGCGCCCTGCGCTGCCACATACTGCGCTGGCGCCAGTCCCGCCCCAATCAGCCACTGCGCGAGGCCGGCGTTGAGGCTGCCGGTCACCGGGTCTTCGGCCACGCCGTGACCCGGCACAAACGCCCGCACCTCGAAGGCCGCGTCGTCACCGGGCGCACACGCACCCGCGACGCCCAGCATCAGTCCTTCCAGCTGCGCGATGTCGGGACGCAGCTGCCGCACCACTTCGGCTGAGGGCAGCATCACGGCGCACCAGCCCGGGCCGTTGTCGACCCACTGGTGATGCCGCACCTGCGCAGCGTCGATGCCGAGTCCCCGGCTGATGCGTTCGACGAGAGAGGCATCGAGTGGACCGGTGCGCCGGAGGGGAGGCGCGGCAAACGCCAGCCGCGAGCCGTCGCGACGGACGCGAACCAGGCCCACACCGCACTCCTGGATCACCTCGTTCGCATCCCTGGGCACCCTGCCGGCATCGAGCCACGCCGCGCAGCTGCCGAGCGTGGGATGCCCGGCAAACGGCAGTTCGCCCCCGGGCGTGAAGATGCGCACACGGTAGTCGGCCCGAGGGTCCGTGGGCGGCAGCAGAAACGTGGTTTCCGAGAGATTGGTCCATCGGGCGAAGGCCGCCATGGTGGCCTCGTCGATGTCGTGCGCGTCGTGCACCACCGCCAGGGGATTCCCGAGGAGCGGCGTCGCGGTGAATACATCAAGCTGGTGGAAGCGGCGGGTGGTTGGCATAGGGCTGGCCGGGCTGAGGCCCGGTCTGATTCTACGGGATTGGAGGGCACGGCATTTCCCGTAGCCCTCCCGCGCAGGGTCTGCTAGGATGCGCGCCTGGAGGTTCACGCATGGGATTCGGCAACATGGACATCGACCGGCGTGCGTTTATCGCGAGTCTCGGCGGCCTGGCTGTCGTCGAGCGGATGGACTCGGAAACGAAAGCCGAAGCGCTCGAACACTACATGGTCGAGCGGCTCGACGAACTGGCCGGAGGGCTCCTCCCCGAGGCGGAACAACTGCTGCCCTCAGCCGCCGATGCGACGGTCAGGCGCGGCGTCGGCAGCTTGTTCGCGCCGATCGGGCCCCCGGGGAACCAGCGGATGCCCACGCTCGCGCCGATGTCGGCCCAGCCGACGCTCGAAGAGTTCTTCGAGAAGCGGTTTTCCCCCGCCCGGCACGTGCTGCAGAGTGCAAACCGGGCACTCAAGACCGGTATGAGCGAGGAGATCGTCATGGCGTGCCTGCTGCACGATGTGGTGCAGAACCTCGTCAAGGTGGACCACGCCTGGTGGGGCGCCCAGATGCTCGAGCCCTACGTGTCCGAGAAGATCAGCTGGGCCATCCGCTATCACCAGGCCCTGCGGTTCTATCCGGATCCGGCGCACGGCTACGAGTACCCCGAACTCTACAACCGCATCTACGGCAAGGACTACGTGCCGCAGGAGCACATCAAGAAGGCGTATGAGTACGCCCGCAAGCACAAGTGGTACTTCGAGGCACGCATGATCACGGTCAATGATCTGTATGCCTTCGATCCCAGCGTCGAGGTGTCGCTCGACCCGTTCATCGACATCATCGGGCGCCAGTTCAAGCAGCCCAAGGAAGGCCTCGGGAACGATAACAGCGCCGTCGCCCACATGTGGCGCACGATGATGTTTCCCGACAACCCCCTCTAGTCGTGTCCGGCGGGACGGGGCCGAGTCGTCCGGTCCCGCCTGCCGGCACGGGTCGCTGGTCGCCCGTGCCTGAGGGCGTGCGTCGCCCGTCGAGGGACCGGTCACCGCCAGCGTGCCCGGGTTCCCGCACCTGCGGGAGTGCTGCCTGCACCGGATCCTGCGGAGGTTTCCCATGCGTCCGTCTTCCCCTCTCACGCCCCGCTCCCTCGTGTCTCGTCGCGACCTCGTCAGCCTCTGGCTGGGTGTGGTCGCCGCCGCAGCCCTGCGACCCGCACAGGTTCCGCTGTTTGCCACGGGCGCGCAGACGCCGGCATCAGGTGCCCTCGCGCCCTACGACGCCCGTGTGTTGCCCCGCGGCATCCGCTCGCGGTTTGTTGACGGGGTGAATGGCCTCCGTGTGCATGTGCTCGAAGCAGGGTTCGAGACCCCCAATCGACCGATGCTCCTGCTGCTGCACGGATTCCCCGAACTGGCCTACAGCTGGCGTCAGGTGATGGGGCCCCTCGCCGACGCCGGCTACTACGTCGTCGCGCCCGATCGCCGAGGCTATGGACGGTCGGTGACCACCCTCACGAACTACGACGATGACCTGGGGCCGTTCGGCACGTTCAACCAGGTGCACGACATGGTGGCGCTGGTGTATGCCCTCGGGCATCGGTCCGTGCATGCCGTGATCGGCCACGATCAGGGATCACCGCAGGCAGGGTGGTGTGCGGTCATCCGGCCCGATCTGTTCCGCTCGGTGGTGATGATGAGTGCGCCCTTCGGCGGCACCGCGACGCTGCCGTTCAACACGGCCAATGGTGCGCCCCCGCCTCCGCGTCCGGCGCCCGACACCATCTACGACGACCTGGCCCGTCTGTCGCCGCCGCGCAAGCACTATCAGCGCTATTACCAGTCGCGCGAGGCCAATGAGAACCTGTGGCATCCGCCGCAGGGACTGCACGCATTTCTGCGTGCGTATTACCACATGAAGAGCGCCGACTGGGCACCGAACCAGCCGCAGCCGCTCGCCGGGCGCACGGCGGCCGAGTGGGCCCGACTGCCCCGCTATTACGTGATGGATCTCGCCGTCGGCATGGCGGAGTCAGTGGCACCCGAGATGCCGACACCGCAGCAGGTGGCGGCGTGCCGGTGGCTGCGTGACGCCGACCTCGCCGTCTATACCGCCGAGTATCAGCGCACCGGATTTCAGGGCGGGCTCAACGGCTATCGCTCAGGTGGTGGTGATGCCGCGCTGCGCGTGTTCGCGGGTCGGAAAATTGACGTGCCGTCGATGTTCATCGGGGGCCGCCAGGACTGGGGCGTGTATCAGAGCCCCGGTGCCCTCGAGCGCCTCGAGTCGATGCACACGACGCGCTATGCGGGCACGCACCTGATTGACGGTGCCGGCCACTGGGTGCAGCAGGAGCAACCCGCCCGCGTCGTCGAACAGCTCGTCGCGTTCCTTGCGCAGAAGTGAGGCGCACGCTCATCTGTCCGCGCGGCCCGCGCCTGCTTCGACGGCCCCTGGAGCCATGTCACCGCCGCCGCGCGCGGTCGGCGGCTGATGACGCTGTCGGCCGCCGTGAGGTCTACCAGCGTGTCGTCAGACCAACACCCAGGATACGGCCCTGCATGATGCTGTTCGGTACGAGATAGGAATTGCTCAGGGCGTTGGTCGTGACGAAGCTGATGATGGCGTCGGAGTTGTTCACGTTGAAGACCTCAATCACCGGCAGCAACGAGACGCGCCCAATCGTGAAACGGCGCTGCAGTTTGAAGTCGAGCTGAACGATGCGTTCAACGAACGTCGCTCGCTCTGGCTCGAGATAGACCACGAGCGAACCCTGGCCGAAGGTACTCGTCGGCATGATGATTTGATTGGCGGGACACGGGGCCGGGCATGTCGCCGGATACCGTGTGACCCCGCGCGTCACATTCATCAGGCGTGAACTGTTGGGGCTCTGGTTGCTCTGAAACGCCATGCTCAGGTCAAATCCCCACCCGATCTGGCGCGTGCCTGACAGCTTGAACTGATGCTTCCAGGGGATATCCAGCACGAAATCGTCGCAGAAGGCTTTGGTGGTAAAGGTCGTCGTGGATCCTGCGGCTGCGTAGTTCGGATCATCGGGCGCGGTGCATGCACGCTGGCGCTCGCGCTCCATGGTGTAGCCGCCGAACACCTGCCCTCCGCCAGGGATGCGCCACGTGAGATTGGTCATCAGGGCCTGGTACTGACGGCGCCGCTGGGGGTCGTACGTATCGAGGAAGCGTGCGGGGCGCGCCTGCGCGGCGACACTGCGCGCGAACACCTCGAACGGCTGACCGCTGGTCGGAGTGTAGAAGGTGAAGGGCGTGTAGTCGGCGAGAGTCCAGTTCTGGTTGATGGTGGTCGTCAGGTTGCGGAACTCGCCGCGATACACAGCACCGGATAGCGAGAATCCCGGGAGGAGCTCATGCTGCACTTCCACGGCGTTTTCAAAATTCCATGTGCGTGGATAGCGGCCGTATTCATTCAGGGCGGCGATTCCAAAATTGGGGGAGAGCGCCGTGAAATCAATTTCACATCCCACCCTGGGGTATCCCGTGCAGCCGCGCTCTCCTTCCGCAACATCATTGCCGTTGGCATCACGCCAGGGCAGCGTGGCGGTTTGCGACAGCAGCGGGTTGTAGTTCCCTGCGATGCCGGTCGTCCGGATCTGGTTGTAGCGGTTCAGCGAGTACTTGACAGCCGTTCGACCGTTACCAAACACGTCGAGAATGGCAGAGAAGCGGGGCGCCCAATCAGTCCAGTTCGGCAAGTTCTCGATGGCAGAGAAGCTTCTCGCGGGAACGAATCGGCCGGCCGGCGCCTCGGAGGCCAGCACCTGCGCCTTGATCTGCTCCCATCGGATGCCGGCGTTGACGGTCAGGCGCTTCAGCCGCCACGAGTCCTGGACGTAGAAGCCAAGGTCTCGATTCAGGCGCTCGCCATAGCGAAGTGGGGTGTTCCGGATGATGACGCTGTCGGGCACCGAGAATCGGATGCCAGTGGCGTTACTGCGGTACTGCTGCGTCAGGTCCGCATTGGCATCGACGGTGTGCCAGAAATCACCCCAGGTCAGCTGCGCACCCGCCTTGAAGCTGTGCGAGCGCCACAAGTACGAGAGCGACGCCTGCATTGCATGGCGTTCGGGGCTTTGCGTGTTCTGCGCCGTCGCTGCGGTTCGACGACCGCCAAGGTCACTTTCAAGACGCGACGCACCGGCGAACCAGGCTGCTGTGCCGCGAGGTTGCTCGACGCCCTCCTGATAGCTGTTGGTGTAGTACTCGAGATTGCGGGAGTAGCCCGCCTCCAGCAGCACCGCGTTCGTCAGCGTCGATGTGTACTTGATGGCCCCCGTGTGATACGCGGGCGAGAACCACTGCAGCGACGCCTCTTCAGGGTCGTCGTTGCTCTGCATGTCGTGGCCCCGGTACTTGTCAATCTCGTCGAAGTACGCAGACAGCTTGCTCCGGCTTGAAATCTGCCACGTCAGCCGTGCCATGGCGCTGCCGATGTACTGGTCATCCAGGCCGCGACTGCCGTCATTGAAGAACGTGTTGGCAATGTAGTTGTTGACCGTGAAATACCGGCCAGACGTGAAGAACCACAACCGATCCTTCCGGAGGGGGCCGCCGAGCGAGAGGGTGCTGTCAAGAATCCGGTCGATGGCGTTGCCGGCCCGGAGCCCGCGGGCCACGTGGCGGTCGGTCAGATTGCTCGACTGCCAGTTTCCCGGTCGATACGAGGCCTTCAGGTCACCGCTGAAGCGGTTGCCACCCTCGCGGGGGATCATGTTCATGCGGACGCCCCCGGCAGAGGTATCTGCCGAGATGCCGCTGACCTGGATGCTGACCTCCGAATTCATGGCGTCGTTGAAATAGCTCTGGACGGCACCATCCGACTGCAGGCCATTGACGAGCATCCCGTCGACCAGCATGGTGGTGTTCGACGTCGACATGCCTCGCACAGACATGTAGGTTTACGGCATGGCGCGGGCTCCGCCAGTGTCGGGCAGATTCAGGCTGACACCCGGCACGAGCTGCGCCATGCCCTGAATGCTGCGCCCGGTGGGAATCGAATCGATGGCCTCGCGGTCGAGCACCTGCGCGCGCGCAGCCGTCGTCACGTCGACAACGGGCGCCGCCCCTGTTACGGTGATCGTTTCCTCGAGAGCGCCAACCCTGAGGTCCGCGTTGACCGTGGCGGTGAACTCGGAGGCCAGCAGCAGATCGTCGCGCCGGAAGCTGTTGAAGCCGGGCAGGCTGAACGTGACGACATAGGTTCCGGGCCTGAGGTCGACAATGCGGTAGGTCCCTTGCTCGTCGGTGACAGCCGCTCGGGTCCGCTCGATGAGCGCGTCGCTGGTCGCCTCGACCGTCACCCCGGGCAAGACGCCCCCTGACGAGTCTCGAACCACCCCGACAATGGCGCTCTGGGCGCCAGCAGCCACCGGTGAGCCCACGACAATCAGGGCGAGAAGCGTAGCGCGCAGACCGTTCGACATCACATCCTCCTGGCTGGCAGGGCAGCCCGAGTCGCGGAAGTCCGTGGTGGTGCGGGAACGAGTTCGCGGCACCCTAATGCCTCTCGTCGTACGCTGTCAAGGTTCAGATGCCGCGGGAGCTGGCGCAGAATAACGCCATGGCGCTGAACGTCATCAATCACCAGTCACAGTCCGCGCTCTCGGGCGCCACCCTGTCGGTCATCGATCCGTCGACCGGCGAGGTGTTTGACACCATCCCTCGCAGCGCAGCCGAAGATGTTGATGCCGCCGTCCGCGCGGCCCGCGCCTGCTTCGACGGGCCCTGGAGCCATGTCACCGCTGCCGAGCGCGGTCGGCTGCTGATGAAGCTGTCGGCCGCCGTCACGGCCCACGCCGACGAACTGGCCGCCCTCGAGCAGCGCGACTGCGGCAAGCCGACCCGGCAGGCCCGTGCCGATGCCACCGCCCTCGCACGCTATTTCGAGTTCTATGCCGGCGCCTGCGACAAGCTGCACGGCGACACCATTCCGTTCCTGGAAGGCTACAGCGTGCTCACCTGGCGCGAGCCGCACGGCGTGACCGGACACATCGTGCCCTGGAACTATCCGATGCAGATCTTCGGTCGCAGTGTGGGTGGGGCCCTCGCTGCCGGAAACGTCTGCGTCGTCAAGCCATCCGAAGACGCCTGCCTGTCACTGATTCGCGTGACGCAGCTGGCCGCAGAGGTCGGCTTTCCCTCCGGTGCCCTCAACATCGTTACGGGGCTGGGGCATGAGGTGGGCGATGCGCTGGCCCGCCACCCGGGCATCGATCACATTTCGTTTACGGGCAGCCCGTCCGTGGGGACGATCATTCAGCAGGTGGCTGCCGAGCGGCACTGCCCGGTGACGCTGGAGCTCGGTGGCAAGGGGCCGCAGATCGTATTCGCCGATGCCGACCTCGACGCGGCGGTGCCCGCCATCATCAACGCCATCGTGCAGAATGCCGGCCAGACCTGCTCGGCCGGGTCACGACTGCTGATCGAAGCGCCCATCTACGAAACGCTGCTGGCCCGCGTGGGCGAGGCGTTCCGGGCCCTGCGTGTGGGGCCGGCTGCACTCGACCTCGATGTGGGTCCCCTCATCCGCAAGTCGCAGCAGGACCGTGTGCGTGCGTTCCTGGCCGAGGCGGACGACGCCGGGGTGACGGTGGTGGCGACCGGCACGGTACAGCCCGATGTGCCAGCGGGCGGGTTCTATCAGGCACCGGTGCTGCTGCGCGACGTGCCCCCGACGCATCGGCTGGCGCAGGAGGAAGTGTTTGGTCCCGTGCTGGCAGCGATGTCATTCACGACGGAAGCTGAGGCCGTGGCCCTTGCCAACTGCACGCGCTTCGGCCTGGTGGCCGGTGTCTGGACGCGCGACGGCGGCCGGCAGTTCCGCATGGCCCGCCGTCTGCACAGCGGGCAGGTGTTCATCAACAACTACGGCGCAGCCGGCGGGGTGGAACTGCCCTTCGGGGGCGTGAAATCGAGCGGCTACGGACGGGAGAAAGGACTCGAAGCCCTGCTGGGCTTCACGACACTCAAGACGGTGGCGATCCGTCACGGGTAATCCCCGTGCCGGCGCACGTCACGGTTGGTCAGGGCGTGACGGCGAGCAGCTCGACCTCGAACACGAGCATGCCCCGTGGTCCGTTGGCTTCGCCTTTGTAGGCGAGCCGCTCGGGAATCCAGAACCGCATCTTATCGCCGGGCACCATCAGCTGCATGCCTTCAGTCCAGCCCTCGATAACGTCGCCGAGGCCGAAGGTGGAACGCTGGCCACGCGGCAGCGAGCTGTCAAACACACTGCCGTCGGTCGTCCAGCCTGTGTAATGCACGGTCACGCGGTTCTCGCGCGTGGGCTTCGGGCCGTTCGGATCACCGCGACGGATGTACTTGTAGGCCAGGCCCGAGGCCGTGCGCTCGGCATCGCTCGGCGGCGCGGCCACGTCGGCCGGGGCCTGCTTGTCAGGCGGCCTGATAATTTCAATCAGCTCGACATCAGACACGACCGCGCCCTGCGGCCGACCCGCCATGCCGTCGTAGGCCAGATTTTTCGGAATCCACAGGCGGCGCTTCTCGCCGACCGTCATCATCCGCACACCCTCGTTCCAGCCCTTGATGGTCTTCGGCAGTGCATAGGTCCCGGTCATGCCGCGCGAAATCGAACTGTCGTAGGTGCGGCCATCGGCGGTCCAGATGGTGAACTGCACCGTCACATAGTCGTCTTCCGCCGGCGTGGCTGTCCCCTGGCCGGGTTGCAGCACCTTGTAGCTGAGACCCGACGCGGTCTTCTGCGCATCGGCCGGGGGCCGTGCCACATCGGGCGGAGCCGGCACCTGACTCATGGGCGCCTGCGCCGAGACGCCGACGGTGGTCAGCGCCAGCAGCGCCGCAGCAATCAGTCTCATGGCGTTATCGTACCCGAACCCGATGCGGCTCACCCTTCCACCAGCAGCAGGGCCGGGTCTTCCACAAATTCCTTGACCTTGACGAGGAACTGCACAGCTTCGCGTCCGTCGACGATGCGGTGGTCGTAGCTGAGGGCGACGTACATCATCGGGCGCACGACGATCTGCCCGTTGACCACGGCGGGGCGGTCGGCGATCTTGTGCAGGCCGAGGATGCCCACCTGCGGCGGGTTGAGGATGGGCGTGCTCATCATCGATCCGAACACGCCACCGTTGGTGATGGTGAACGTGCCGCCCTTGAGGTCGTCGAGCGTGAGCGAGCCGTCGCCTGCGCGCTTGGCGAAGTCGCGGATGCCGTGCTCGATGTCGGCGAACGATCGCTGATCGGCATCGCGCAGCACCGGCACCACCAGACCGCCTTCGGCGCCGACGGCGATGCCGATGTCGTAGTAGTGCTTGTAGACGATGTCGTCGCCCTGAATTTCAGCGTTGATCGCGGGGAAGGCCTTGAGTGCGCCGACGACGGCCTTGACGAAGAACGACGAGAGGCCAAGGCCTACGCCGTGCTTCGTCTGGAAGGCCTCCTTGCGGCGCTCGCGCAGTGCCATGACGGCGGTCATGTCGACCTCGTTGAACGTGGTCAGCATGGCGGCGGTGCGCTGGGCCTCGACGAGGCGGCGTGCGATGGTCGCGCGGCGCTTGGTCATACGCTCGCGCGTTTCGCTGCGCGGTCCCGCCGGGGCGGCGGGTGCGGTGGCACGAGCGGGCGCCGGGGGCGCGGCCGGGCGCGCGGGCGCCGCCGGTGTGGCGGCGGGGGCCGGTGCCGGCGCAGCGGCGCGCAGCACGTCCTCCTTGGTCACGCGCGAGCCCGAGGCCGGCACGCGGTCGAGGTTGACGTCATGCGCCCGGGCCACGTTGCGGGCCGTGGGCGTCGCCTTCACATCGGCGCCCGTGTCGGCGGCGGGTGCTGCCGGGGCGGGCGCGGCCGCGGCCGCCGCCGAGGCGGCCTTCGCCGCTGTGGCCGCGTCGACCGCATCCATCACGCCCAGCACCTCGCCGACCTTCACGTCGGCACCGGCCTCGTGTGCAATCGACACGATGACGCCTGCACTGTCGGCGTTGACTTCGAGGTCAATCTTCTCGGTCTCGAGTTCGACCAGCGGGTCGCCGGCCGCCACGACATCTCCCACCTTCTTCAGCCATTTGGCGACACGCGCCTCGACGACCGATTCACCCAGCACAGGAACGACGATGTTTGGCATGACAGATTCTCTGCAGTCCCTTCGACTGACTTACACCTGCCTCGACAGCACGCGGTCGAGGGTCCTGGTTTCGGCCTTCTGATCAAACACGCCATCGACAATGGCGCGCTGGTTGGCGGCGTGCCACGTGGCAAAGCCTTCAGACGGGCTCGAGTTGCGCACGCGGCCGATGTAGCGCAGCGGCCAGCGGCCGTCGATGAGCTGCTCGAGCAGCGGGCGCACAAATTCCCAGGCGCCCATGTTCTCGGGCTCTTCCTGCACCCAGCAGACATCCTTCAGCTTCGAGTACTTCTGCAGCAGGGCCGTGATGTCGGCGGCGGGGAACGGATAGAGCTGCTCGACGCGGACGATGGCCACCGAGCTGTTGTCCTTGCGGGCCTCGGCCGAGAAGAGGTCGACGGCGACCTTGCCGCTGCACAGCACCAGGCGTTTGACCCTGGCCGGGCTGCTGATCGCCGCATCGTCAATGACGCACTGGAAGCGGCCCTCGGCCAGGTCGCGCGGCGTCGAGGCCGTCATCGGGTGGCGCAGCAGGCTCTTCGGCGTCATCACGACCAGCGGCAGCGGGTCGGAGTGCAGCAGCAGCGCCTGGCGCCGCAGCAGGTGGAAGAACTGGGCGGCCGTCGTGCAGTTGGCCACGCGCATGTTGTCGTCGGCGGCGGCGTTGAGGAAGCGTTCGAGGCGACCGCTGGAGTGATCAGGGCCCTGGCCTTCATAGCCGTGCGGCAGCAGCAGCACCATCGAGGGGGCGAGCCCCCACTTGGCACGACCCGACGTCACAAACTCGTCGAGGATGGTCTGTGCGCCGTTGATGAAGTCGCCGTACTGGCCTTCCCACAGCACCAGACGACCCAGTTCCTGGATGTTGTAGCCGAACTCGAAGCCGATGGTGGCGTTCTCGGTCAGCGGGCTGTTGTGAATTTCAAACGATGCCTGAGCCGCAGGGATGCGCTGCAGCGGAATGTGCTTCGCGCCGGTGACGGCATCGTGCAGGGCGGCGTGACGGTGCGAGAAGGTGCCGCGTTCGACATCCTCGCCGGTCAGGCGAATCGGAATGCCATCGGCGAGGATCGACGCATAGGCCAGCTCTTCGGCCGTGGCCCAGTCGATCGTCCGCTCGCCCGCGTCGGCGAACATGCCCTTCCGGCGTTCGCGCCCGCGCTCGAGCTTGCGGTGGATGGTGAAGCCCTCGGGCACCTGCATCAGCTGCGTGTTGAGCGTCGCCAGCGTCTCGAGCGGCACACCGGTCACGGCACGCTGCGCCTCGGCGGCATCGGGAATCGCGGGATAGTCGGGGATGAAGTCGCGTTCGGGCTTGAGCTCGGCATACGCGCGTTCCATCGATCCGAAGTGCTTCTGCACCATGGCGTCGGCATCGGCGGCGGTGATCACGCCCTGCGCCGTAAGGGCTGCGGCGTACTGCTCGCGCACCGTCGGATGCGACGTGACGCGGCCGTAGAGGGAGGGCTGCGTGAAGGCCGGCTCGTCGCCCTCGTTGTGCCCGTAGCGGCGGTAGCCGACCAGGTCGATGAGATAGTCGAACCCGAAGCGGTGACGGTAGGCCCACGCCAGGCGTGCCGCCTCGATGCAGGCGACCGGGTCGTCGGCATTGACGTGGGTGATGGGAATCTTGAAGCCGCGCGCCAGGCCGCTCGTGTAGCTGGTGCTGAACGATTCCTGCGGGTCGGCCGTGAAGCCCAGCTGGTTGTTGGCGATGATGTGAATCATGCCGCCGACGTCGTAGCCCTGCAGCCGCGACAGGTTGAGCGTCTCGGCCACGATGCCCTGACCGGGGAAGGCGGCGTCGCCGTGAATCAGGATAGCCAGCACCTCGTGCTTGCGGTAGGTCGGCGCGCCGGGCTGCCGGGCGTCGGTCAGGGCCGCGCGGGCCATGCCGTTCAGCACCGGGTCGACGGCCTCGAGATGGCTCGGGTTCGGCGGCATCGACACGATCAGCGTGTCGGGGGCGGCACCGTTGCGGGCCACGCGCGCACCGGCGTGATACTTGACGTCGCCCATCCAGCCGATGTCGACGCGGCCTTCCAGTGAGAACAGCGGTTCCTTGAACTCGGCCAGAATCTGCGCGTAGGGCTTCTGCATCACGTGCGCCAGCACGTTGAGGCGGCCGCGGTGCGCCATGGCAATCATCACGTGCTTGACGCCGGCCGAGGCCGCATCGTTGATGATCTCGTCGAGGACGGGAATCATGATGTCGAGCCCTTCCACCGAGAAGCGTGTCTTGCCGGTGAACGTCCGGTGAAGGAACCGCTCGAAGCTGTCGACCTGCGTCAGGCGGTCGAGCAGCTCGCGCGCATTGATCGCCGAGTGGGGCGGGCGGAACTGGCCCGACTCGACGACCTCGCGGAGCCATTCGCGCTCGGCGGGGACAAACACGTGGTGGAAGTCGTGGCCCGTCGTGCTGCAGTAGGTGGTGCGCAGCCGCGCGATGGCGTCAAAGGCATGCGCGGCGCCGCGCGCCGCGGGGCCGCCGATGATGTCGGCGGGCAGCTGGCGCAGCGTGTCTGGCGACAGGCCATGCGCGGCAGGGTCGAGCGACGGGTCGCCCACGGGCTGGTGGAAACCGATCGGATCGAGGTGAGCGGCCAGGTGGCCGAAGCGGCGAATCGACTCGGCGAGGGTGTAGGCGGCGATGCCGGCGCGCACCGTCGTGCCGTCAGCCGGTGCCGCAGTGCCGGCCGCCGTCGAGGTCGTCTCGGGTGGGGGACCACCGGCGGCGAAGGCCTGGCGCGTGGCCTCATCGACCGACTGGGGATTCTGCTGATAGCGTTCGTACAGTTCCAGCACGTACCCGGCGTTGGCGCCGGTAAACTGTTCCCACGGGTTCATAAGTTTATTATCTTAGGCGAACGGCCCGTTCCCATCCACGTCTGTCACGTATTCCATTCATCGAAAAATCCTATGCACCCACGACCGACCTACGACGATGCCAATTTGATCCTGCGGTTGTATGAAATGCGGCGCGAAGACCGGATGCGGAAGGCCCGCGCCTGGTTTGCCTCCACATGCAAGGGCGTGCATACCTTTGAGGCCCTGATGGCCATCGCACCAGGAGGCAGCGAGGAAAACGCCTCGTTCCGCATGGTGGTGTCGTACTGGGATCTCGTCGCGTCGTTCGTGGCGAGCGGGGTGCTGCACCGCGAGCTGTTCTTCCAGAGCGGGCGCGAGCTGCTTGTCGTGTGGGTGCGGCTGCGCCAGCTGCTGCCAGCGCTCCGCGAGACCTACAAGGATCCCAACTACATGCGGAACCTCGAGGCGGTCGGGCACGAGTTTGCCGAATACATGAAGGCCAGCGACGCCGCCGCGTACGATGCGTTCGTCGCGCGCATCAGCTAGCGGCCAAGGCCGACGCCGAACTGAACGTGCAGACGGGGGCGGCCGCCGCTGAGCGGCCAGCCCACGTCGAGCGAGGCCGTCCGGCCGCCGAGCTGCAGAAAGAGCCCGCCGCCGGCTCCCCAGGTCAGCGCCTCATCGCGCAGCCGCACACCGGCGGGCGACACGGCGGCGCCATCGAGGAAGGCCCGCAGCCCGGCGCGGGCCAGCGGGGTCAGTCCCCCCGCAAACCGCACCTCGGCAGACACGGCCGTGGCGTTGTCGCCCACGGCAGCTCCGGGACGCACGCCACGCAGGTTCAGGGCGCCGCCGAGCAGCGCCTGCTCCCAGGCGGGCAGCGGGGCCGAGGCCCTCGTCGTGCGGGCGCGCAGCGCCAGCACCACCGACCTGACCGACCCGCTACCCGAACCGCCACCGGCGTCCTGGTCCGCATCCCCGTCCCCGTCCTCATCGCCGTCGGCAGGTGGTGCCGTGGAACGGACGGTGACCAGTCTGATGAGGGGCAGCGACACGGCGACATCGGCGCTCGTCCTGCGAATGGGTGGGACCGATCGTCCATCGAGCTGCAGCCAGGCGACGCCCGCCCCGGCCCGCATGCCCAGAGCAGTGGCGTAGTCGTCAGCCCGCGGGTCGAAGACGGTCGCGACACCGCCCGACCATTGCCGCGCGTCGGTGCCGGCAAACCGCACCAGGCTGCGGCGCACGTCTCCTGACACCCGCCACCAGCTCGTCGGCGACAGATCGGCCCTGACCCACCCGCTGCGCCGCGTGTCGGCCACGTCGTAGAACGGGTTGACGCGGCGGTCGATGCCGCCGCCGGCCCGCAGCTGCCCTCGCAGCGGACCCGTCAGGGTCTGGGCCGCCTCGATCGCGGCCTTGCGCTCGCCGCCCCAGGTCAGCGGGGCCGAGATGTTCAGGTTCCGCCAGGGGCGGTCGACAAGGGTCGGTCGCAACCCGTACGTCGCGCCATACCCATCGTCGTACTGCAGGATTGGGCCGAGCATGAGGGCGGCACGGAGGCGGCGTGCGAGGCCGGGTGAGAGGACGCGGTCGCTGACGCCCGCTCGTTCCGTGACGACAATGACCACCATCACCGGGCCTGCCGGATCGAGCGAGCGCTGCCGGACCTGCACGGACACGTCGGCGAATCGACCGCTCTCGCGGAGTCGGCGCTCGACCTGGGCGACGAGGGCCGCCGTCGCCGGTTGCCCCGGGGTGAGGTCCGCCAGCGCCAGCACCTGGTCGGTGGGCGTCGTGTGATTGCCGTGTACCAGCACCACTTCCACCACCCCCTGCGCCGAGGCCGAGCCAGCCCAGAGGAAGACCAGTGCGACACGCAAGAGGGCCCGCAGCATGAGCGCGCTCCGGACTACTTGACCAGGCGGGTCCCGACGTCCGCCCGTTTGTGGTTGGTGTACGTCAGCCGCCAGCGTCCCTCGACAGGCCCGGCCGGCGACTGCATGCGGACCATCGTCTCGGCAACGGTCGGCAGCCAGACATCCGGCAGCACCTCGGACAGGGTCATCGTCGTGCGCCCTTCGGTGATGCGCACCAGCCACTGACCCGGGAGGAAGCCCAGGTCGACATCATCGAGTTCGTAGCGGACGATCTGCGAGATCGCCGGGTCGATCCAGAGCGTGACCAGCACGGCCTTGTTGACGCGTTCCGTGATCCGCTCGTCGCGCTCGCGGGCGCGGCGGTTGGGGCGCGCCCGGCCAGACTGGAACAGGGTCGTGGGGTAGTACTCGACCTTCACGACCTCGCGGCCGTTCAGCGTTTCCCGACCGACCAGGCCGTAGCGGCCGGGCTCGTGCTTGAGGTCGAGCAGGAACGAGTTGTTGACGAGGAAATACGGCCGTACGGCGGCGGCCAGTGCCTCGGCCGTGTCATCGCCTGCGGGCGCTCCGGCGGCGTCCTCGCGGGCAGACTCGTTCTTCCGCCGGCGTTCGTCGCGCCGTCGTTCGCGCGTGATGAAGTCGGCCTCCTCGGTCCGGCGTTCGGCCTCGCTGACGGTCCGGCCATTGACGCGGAGTGGGCTCCGCACAAAGACGCCATCGCGGGGGAACCACGCATAATCACGGCGCTCCGCGAGAATGCGCGCGCCGGTCGGCCCGACCACTTCGGCCTCGGAACGCTCGTCGAGGACGAACTGCGGCAGGGCCTTCCAGCTGGTGTCACGGCGGGCCAGGGCCCGGGTCATCAGGGCGTCGAGGTCAGACTGCGCCGTGCGCACCGCCACGGTGGTGGCGCCCAGCCAGGCGAGGACGATCAAGGCGACCAGGCAGGGAAGATATGCTGAGGGCCGTATGCGTGTCGTCATGTTCGGCTCCGGCGCGGTTGGAGGTTACTTTGGGGCGCAGCTGGCGCGGGCGGGACACCCTGTTACGTTTATAGCACGCGGGCCACACCTCGAGGCCATTCGCACACGCGGACTCACGGTGCAGAGCCCGATGCTGGGTGACTTTACCGTGCAGGTGCGCGCCGAGTCAGACCCGGCCACCGTGGGGCCGGTCGACGTCGTGATCGTCGCCATCAAGACCTACGACAACGCTGCGGCCTATCCGATGATTGCGCCACTGCTGGGGCCCGACACCGTGGTGCTCACCCTGCAGAACGGTGTCGACAATGTCGAGCAACTGGCGGCACTGTACGGAGAGGCCCGCGTGCTCGGCGGCACGACCTATGTGGCCACGGCCCTCGAGGCGCCCGGGCGCATCGTGCAGACCGGTGTGCACCGGTCCATCATCTTCGGTGAAGTGTTCGGGGCCCGCGGTCTGACGCCGAGGGTCGAGGCGCTCGCCGCGGCACTGTCGATGGCCGACATCGAGGTGCGTGCGGTGCCGGATGCGCGCACGCCACTGTGGGACAAGTTCGTCTATCTGGTGCCCTTCTCGGGCTTCACCGGCGCGGCGCGCCTGCCGATCGGTTTCCTGTGGTCGTCACCGCAGGCACGCGACATGTTCTATGCCGCCGCGCGCGAGGTGGCAGCCATCGCACACGCTGAAGGCATCAGCCTGTCGCCCGATCGCTGGGAGACGCTGCAGCACTACATGGATCACATTCCCCACAGCACCCGGTCGTCGCTGCTCATCGATCTCAGCCAGCAGAAGCGCATCGAGGTCGAGGCGCTGCAGGGCGTGGCCCTGCGCAAGGCGGCGGCACACGGGGTGCCCACACCGATCATCGCCACGCTGTATGCCGCGCTGCGTCCCTGGGCGGTCGGCACGCCCCAGGCCTGACGTGCTGTCGTGCTGACCACCGTCTCGTTTTCCCTGATGGCCCTGGCCGCAGTGGGCGGCGTCGTGGCCGGGGCCCTGGGCGGCATGCTTGGCCTCGGAGGCGGCGTGTTTCTCGTGCCGCTCTTAGTGCAGGGGCTCGGCGTGCCCATGCCGCAGGCCGTGGCGGTGAGCCTGACCACGGTCATTGCCACCTCGAACGCTGTCTCGGGGGCCGCCGGCAGTCGTCCGCTCATCAACCTGCGGATGGGCTTCATGCTGGAACTCATCACGGCGGCGGGCGGTCTGCTGGGCGGCGTCGCCGCCACGCTGCTGCCGCAGCGCACGCTGATGATCACCTTCAGTGTGGTGATGACCCTCATGAGTCTCATCACCTTCCTGCGCCGCGATCACCAGAACGCCCTGCCCGAGGATGCCGACATCGGTCCATGGGGCGGCCGCTATACCGACGCACAGACCGGACGCCTCGTCGTCTATCGGCTCGAGCGCATGCCGGTGGCGATCGGCACCTCGTTTGTGGCCGGCACACTGTCGACCCTGCTGGGGCTCGGGGGTGGCGTCATCAAGGTGCCGGTGCTCAACGCCTGGTGCGGCATTCCGATGCGTGTGGCCTCAACGACATCGGCCTTCATGATCGGCGTCACCGCGACGTCAGGGGCGCTCATCTATTTCGGCCGGGGGCTGTTGCTGCCCACGCTCGCCGCCGCCGCCGTGCTCGGAGTGCGGGTCGGATCACTGTTCGGCCTGAGACTCGCCCGCATCTGGCCCCCCCGACGACTGAAGGTCATGCTGGCCATCGTCCTCGTGCTGGTGGCGGCCGTCATGATCGCGAGGCTGCCGCAATGACCCGCCTGTTTACGCTCACAGGCCTGGCCACGACGCTGCTGCTGGTGGCGGGCCTTCTGGCCTCGGGACTGTGGCCTGACCGTGCGTGGCCCACGCAGCTCATTCACGCGGGTCTGCTCATGCTGATTGTGACGCCCATCACGCGGGTTGTCGTGGCGTGCATCGGCTATGTGCGTGACGGCGATCGCTTGTCGGCGCTGCTGACGGCAGCGATCCTGATTCTGGTGGCTGCGGGCGGCTATCTCGCGACGCGCTGACACGCATCAGGCCACCGCCCGATACGGGACGCCGCTGGTAAAGTGGAAGACGCGATGCTTGATGTGATTTCGCGTCCCTGGCCCTGGTACGTTGCCGGGCCGCTCATCGGCCTGACCGTGCCTGTGCTGCTCATCATCGGCAACAGGAACTTCGGCATCTCGTCGAGCCTGCGCCATCTGTGTGCAGCCTGTGCACCGGCGGGCCTGCCCTTCTTCACGTACGACTGGAAGGCCGAACGCTGGAATCTGTTCTTCGTGGCCGGCGTGATGCTCGGAGCCGCGCTGGCCACATGGGGCCTGCCCAATCCCGAACCGTTTGTGGTGGCGGCTGAGACCCGAGCGGCCCTTGAGGCCCTCGGCGTGCGCGACTTCAGCGGCGTCATGCCGCGCGATGTCTTCGGGCTGGAACAGGTGCTGAGCCTCAAGGGGCTCGCCTTTATGGGCATCGGCGGCTTTCTGGTCGGTTTCGGCACGCGGTGGGCCGGCGGATGCACGTCAGGCCATACCATCATGGGCCTGTCGAGCCTGCAGTGGCCGTCACTGGTCGCATCGATCGCCTTCATGGCCGGCGGGTTCTTCGGCACGTGGGTCGTGCTGCCGCTGGTGTTCCGCATCGTGGGAGGCGAGTGAGGGGCATGCGCGGTCACCTGCGATATCTCGTCGTCGGCATGATGTTCGGTGTGGTGTTTGTGAAGGCCGAGATCGTCTCGTGGTTCCGTATTCAGGAAATGTTCCGGTTCGACTCGTTCCACATGTACGGTGTCATTGGCAGCGCCGTGGCCGTCGGCATGGCGTCGGTGTGGCTGATCCGGCGCGTGCCCATTACCACGCTGTCCGGAGATCCCATTGTGATCAGGCCCAAACGGTTCACGCCGGGCGTGGTCTACGGCGGCCTGCTGTTCGGCACGGGATGGGCACTGACAGGCGCGTGTCCCGGTCCGCTGTTTGCGCAGGTGGGCATGGGTTACGGTGCCATCCTCGTCACGCTGCTCAGTGCCACAGCTGGTACGTGGGTGTACGGGGCGATGGAACGCCATCTGCCCCGTTGAGCAAACGCACCGGCGCAGCGTTCCCGCAGCGCTTCGGGAATCAGAGGGAATCCCGACAGCACGTGCCGAAATTCGTGCGTGCTCAATCCATAGAGATCCGCGACGCCGGCATTGAGGTCGGCATAGGTGTCGGGCACGGTCTCGGCATCAGTCACCTCGCCGAGCGCGCGCGCCCACACCGCCAGCTGTGCCTGCACATCGGATGACGGCCGCGGCACCGGAAGCCGGGCCATGATGCCGGCAGAGACGTGCACGCTGACCTGCAGCCGCACGAGATAGTTGACGACGAGGCTGTTCAGCAGGCCGACGAGGCACCAGGCCTCGTCATCGGTGAGCGGACGCCGGCTGCAGAAGACGGTGTGTGTCGAGACGACACCGGGAGGAAGCCGCGCGGCAATCAGCGTGACGCGATTGGTGCGCGAGGCCACGTCGCGATAGCCCACGCGCACGGCATCGGGGCCGGGTCCGGTGCCGAGGCGCTGTTGCACCGCTGCACGGTCGGCCTCCCGAGTGCTTTCGCGCTCGTCGAGACGGAACGGCCGCACATGGCGGCCATCGATGACGCGCAGGGTATGGCGAGTGTCTGAACGGCCAGGCGCACACGGCCGCATGATGTCGGCATCGTCTGTCGCGTTGAGCTCGCGGCCGAAGCGCACGTGCCAGCCGTCGGGCGATGCCAGTGCCGGATGCGCGAGCGCCTGCGAGGCGATGGCGAGATCGACGGGCGATGCGAGTGCCGGCACGGCACACGTCTCGGGATCCCACGCATCGAGAAACTGCCGATGCACCGTCAGCACGGCCGCCTGGGTCTGGGCCGACTCGACCCGTGACGGTGGTCCGGGCAGATCGGGCCAGCGGCCCAGCACCTGCGGGTCGCTGAGGGTGCGCACCACGGGCAGCAGCGTGGTGGCGCCGCCGCGCGTGCCAGCCACCGCGAGGAACTGCATGCTGCGATGAATGGGAAAAATCGCCTGGCGGTTGTCGAAGGCCGCCCAGGTGTCGATGGTGGTGCTGTCGAACAGGGTGCGCCGCAGATGCGCGCTGCCGGCGTCGGTCTCGAGGCCCGAGGGCACCAGCAGGCCAAACCGTCCCCCGGGAGCCAGCAGGCGGAGCACGCGCTCGACAAACAGCTGATAGTGGTTGAGGTGTCCCTTGCCCTGCAGGCGGTACTGGCCGCTGGCGGTGAGAAAGGCCGCCATCTGCCGTGTGCCCATGCGCTGCGTCGTGCGGTCGTCGGTCGTGCCGCTGTCGGCCCGCAGCATTTCCCAGGGGGGATTGCCGATGATGGCGTCAAAGCCGGCGTCCGCGCGCGGTCGGCCGCTGTCGTCGAGAAACACCTCGGGAAACTGCAGCTCCCAGTGACAGGCCTGCTGCTGGCGTGCCGATCGGGCCGGTGGATCGATCAGTGCCTCGACTGCCGGCGAGGGCAGCGACGCGCTGCGTGCCGCGATATGCGCCTGCAGATCGGCATAGACACCAGCGGTCAGCCGCGTCGTGCCGAGTGCCAGACCGCACCACAGGTCTGCCGCGCTCCACCATCGCGCCAGCGCCCCATCGGCCGAGGCCAGTGCGTGCAGGCGATGCTCTTTGTCACGCACGGCATCGACCGAATCGGATGGGGTGTTCGCCAGTGCGTGCCGATCGGGCAGCAGCCATCGGGCCAGGTGCTGCCGTGACGCATCACCAAAGGGCAGCCGCACGGCATCGGCCTGCACAGCATCTGCACGTGCAGGACCAGGCGGCCGGGACAGATCGTGCAGCCACGCCCCGACGAGGCTGTTGCCCGTCACGAGGTGATGGTCGAGGAAGGTCAGCGGCCGATCACCCGCCAGTGTGGCCATCCACAGCGAGAGGCGCGCCAGCTGCACCGCCGTCGGATTGAGATCGACGCCAAAGAGGCAGCGCTCTGCGACGGTACGGGCGAGCGAGGCCCGGCGTGCCTCGGCCCCATGTGCGTCGAGCGGCTGGCCTTCCTCGGCCAGCACCTGCTCGAGGCGGTCGGTCAGATAGCGGCATGCGGCCACGAGAAATGCGCCGCTGCCCATGGCCGGGTCGAGCACGCGCAGCGCCAGAATGTCGCGCGACGAGCGGCCCTCGACCAGCGGCGCCAGTGTGCGCCGCACAAGAAAGTCGGTGAGGCTGCGTGGCGTATAGAAACTGCCCGACACCTTGCGTGCCATGCCGGTGCGCGTCAGCGTCACGACGGCGCCCTGACGCGCCGGCACATAGTCGAGCACCCGCTCATAGACAGCGCCCAGTTGCTCGACGCCGAGATCCGCGAAGCGAATCGGTTCGGGCACCGCCGCATCTGCTGTGGTGCCGAGGCCAAGCACAAGGCGCGCCGCGACCGCATCGGACACCGGCGACCGATCACTCAGCGGCGTGAGCGCCGGCGCAAAGAGGCGGCCGTTGAACGCGGTCACCTGCAGATCGTCGATGTGGCATCCGGTCCGCGCGAGTCGGCTCATGGCCTGCAGGGCGTCCCACGTGCCACGCACCTGCCGTGTCGTCATCAGCTGCTCGCGCAGCGCCTCGATGCTGTAGGCCTGTCGGAAGCGCCGGTGCCATGTGGGCAGCAGGCCTCGGGCCTCGGCAAAATACAGGAACAGCACGCGGTAGACGATCGTCAGCGCCTGTCCCACGACGTCGGAGGATGTGTGCGCACCGGGCCACTGCGCAAGCAGCAGGTCGATGGCCTCGAGCACGCGGTCGCCGAGCGAGGCACACACGGCCGCGCCGTAGGCATCAGAGGCGTCGGTGAGCACGCGCAGCGTGTGGCTCAGGCCCCGGGGGCTCATCAGTGTGCACAGCAGCTGCTGTGTCGGGCCATCGTCTGCGAGCAGGGACAGCGGCAGCCGAAGTGCACGGCGCGACCAGGGGCGCGTCGCATCGACGATCGCCAGTTCGGTGCCGGTGAAGATGCAGGCCCATGGCACCTGCACGGCCAGGCTTGCCGTCAGCGCCGGACGGGCCGCCCGTGACAGGGGGGTCTGCCACGGACTGCACCAGACCAGCGCGACGGGTGTGCCTGCCGGTGCGGGGCCATGCAGCATCGCCGAGAAGCCGTGCGCATGTGCTGTGGCACTGATCCATGTGTGGCCCAGTGGCTCGATGACCGGTCGCACGCCTGCATCGAAGATGACCCGGGGGGGCGTCGCCGGTCCGACCGTGGCCTGCAGCTGTCGCCACCAGCGTGGCAGCCGTGCCGTGAACGACACCGGACAGACCGTGCCCGGTTCCTGCTCGAGCAGGTGGCGTTCGAGCAGGGCCGACACGACGAGATCGCCCCAGGAGGCAGTCATGCCCGCACCACCCGCGACGCCGGCAGCACGGCGATGACCGAGACGGCATCGCGGGGGCCGTCGGGGGTCGGCAACGACTGGATATCGTCGAGGATGTGGGCAGTCGCGGCCAGGTGTGCATCGAGGGCGCTACGCGCACGGACCGCGGCCGCCGCGTGTGCTTCGGCACGCCGGTCGAACATCGAGGGCTGCATGCCACCCGTCGGGCTCTGACGGAGACGATCGCGGATGCGTGCAATGCGCGCCGCCGCGCCATGGCCTTCCGTGTCACCTTCAGTCAGTGCGCTTCCCTTCGCTTCCCCGTGCCGCACACGTGGCTCTGCATCGGCAGCGAGGCGACAGGCCTCGTGAATGCGGGGGTCGTTGGCGATCTGCCGGACGATCCGCGCCCACGGGGGACGACTGCCGGCATCAGCACGCAGCGTGACCTCGAGCCCCACCACCTGCTGCGCCATCACGTGTCCGTCGGCAGACAGACGCCGTACGACCCCGACCACCATGACCTGTCGGGGGTGAGGCACGCGGGGCCGCACCCACGCACCGGCCAGTCCCCGGCATTCGGTGCGGGCGAGTCCGAGGTCATGCCATCGGCGTTGCTGGTGCACCCGGGCGGCGAGCGACGCGCACGTGCGATCGGTGACCGTCGTTGTGGCCCGGGCGACCAAATCGGCATCAGCAGCATCGCTGTGCCGCTGCAGTGTGCTGCGCATGATTTCGTCGGTGGGCGTGCGTGCCGACAGCACCAGCGCATGCACACGCCGCTGCTGGCCCAGCCGGTCGACGCGCCCGATGCGCTGTTCGAGGCGATGCGGACGCCACGGCCAGTCGAGGGTCACCACCAGCCGGGCGCGATGCTGAAGGTTGAGGCCTTCCCCTGCGACATCCGTGGTCATCAGTACGCGTGCGGTCCCGCGCAGGAAGGTGTCGAGCACGTGCGCACGTATGTCCGGGCTCAGGCCTCCGTGCAGCACCGCGACGCGCGCATGGGGAGCACACGCACGTGCGGTGGCCAGCACCGTCGCCCGATACTCTGAAAACACGACCATCGGTTCGCGCGTGCGGCGTAGCAGCCGCTGCAGGGCGCGGCGCTTGGCTCCGCCGCCCGTGCGCTCCGTGAGGGCACACAGATGCACGAGGTGCTGCCGTTCGTCGGCACGGCTGTCGAGTCCGGCACGCCCCGACCACGGCTCGGCACAATCGTCCTCATCGTGTTCAGGATCGAGTGCAGCAAAGAGAGACGGCTGTGCGGGTGCACCGGCGGCTGGTTGGTCGTCGAGTGACGCGAGCCTGCGCTGCAGGGTATGCCTGAGGGCATCGGGACTCGAGGCCAGTCGCCTCGACAGAACCGTGCACAGCAGCTGCAGGCCCGCTTCGCCATGCGCCGGTCCGAGGCGAAGCGCATTCAGGTAGGCCTCGAGCTGCGAGTGCAGCTGCCATTCAGCGTCTTCGAGACGCACCCGCAGCACAGTGAGTGTGCGCTGCGGCGCGGCCACGGCCATGACGCTGCGCGTTCGCCGGAAGATCAGCATCGGTGCTTCGGCGGCGGTGCCGGTGTCGCCAAGCCGACACAGTGCCTCGAACTGGCTGGGGTCACCCGTGTGCGGTGTGGCACTGCACAGCACGACCCACGGCGTGCGTGCCGCCAGCTGTGCCACGAGCGCTCCGCGATCGGTTGCCGGCGTCGCGTGATGGGCTTCGTCAACGACGAGCACATCGAACCCCACTGCCTCGAGTGATGCCCATACCGTGGGCTGTTTGGCCAGATCAATCGACGCGACGATGACAGGTGCCTGCCGCCAGGGATGTCCTGCGGCTGCCGGTCGATGCTGCCATCGCTGCAGCTCGTGGGCCATGACAAGCGCCGCCTCGAGATGAAACCGATGCCGCAGGGTGTCGAGCCAGGCCTGCGCCAGTGCCACGGGAGCCAGCACGAGCGCACGCCGCATCACACGGCGCGCCCGCAGCTCGGCCACGATGAGTGAGGCCTCGATCGTCTTGCCCAATCCGACCGCGTCGGCCAGCAGCACGCGCGTGGCGCCCCGAAGCACCGCCGCCACCGGTGCCAGCTGCCAGGGATGCACGTCGATGTCGGCCTCGGCCGCGCACCACACATCGTGGCAGCGACGTTCGTCGGCGAGCGCGGCCAGCGCAAGGCGTGCGGCGCGACGGCGCGGTGTGCGCCTCGGGCGGGGTTCAGCTGCAGACGGCAGGGGATCGTAGGGCCAGATCAGCGCACACGACTCGACGGGGCCAGCGACGTCGGCCGCCTGCAGCGTGACCCAGGTACCCTGCGTGCCGTGTTCCGTGCCGTCGACGCGCCAGACACGGCCACGCGCGCGGACATGACGGCCGATGCCGAGGGTGTGTGGGGGAAAGTGCACGGCCTGCTCCCGGCGGACGTCGCAGTTCCCGCGACAATCGCGGGAACGGACGGCCCGTTACCGGGAAACAGGCAAGGGAGATGCCGACCGCGTCAGGCCTTGGTGAATTCGACGGTGACCGACGTGCTGATGCCACCGCGTGCGCTGAAGTCGCCCATGATGGTCATGCGGCGCGGCTGGCACACGCCGACGAGATCGTCGAGGATCTGGTTCGTCGCCGCCTCGTAGAAGATGCCGCGGTTGCGGTACTCGAGCAGGTAGTACTTGAGCGACTTGAGCTCGACGCACGTGGCATCGGGCACGTATCGGATGCGGATGGTGCCGAAGTCGGGGAGCCCGGTCTTCGGGCACATCGACGTGAACTCGGGGCAGTCGATGGCGATTTCGTATTCGCGTTCGGGCCGCGGGTTGGGAAAGGTTTCAAGCAGCGCTACTGGATTGTCAGCCACCATGCGATTGTGTACTGATGAGAACGCCGCGCGCAATTGACACCATGCGTCCCCGGCGATAGCATCCACCTCGCCTGAGCACCCGACACGCAATGGAGACCACGATGGCCGAGGCCCGGCGCATGGGCAAGTCTGAACTCTACGCGCACTTCGCCGACCGTTTCGACATGAAGCGTGCGGATGTGCGCGCGATTTTCGAGGAGCTCAATGCGCTCTGCGAAGCCGAACTGCACCGCGCCGGCGAATTCACGGTGCCCGGCATGGTCAAGGTGGTGCTGCAGCGGCGCAAGGCCCGCATCGGTCGTAACCCGGCGACGGGTGAAGACATCCGCATTCCGGCCAAGACGGTTGTCAAGGCCCGCATCATCAAGCAGCTCAAGGACGCCGTCCTTCCTCGCCGGTAGCCCGGCCCCGGCGACATGCCGTCGCTGTAGGATGGGCACATGACCATAGCCCTGGGCCTCGCGCTGATGGCGCTGGTGCTCGCGGTGGCGTCCCACCTGCGCGCACAGGCGCTGGCCCGCCGCCTCGATGTCTTGACCGAGCTCTACTGGGAACTCAAATACGACCACGGCACGCTGAAGGCCCAGGTCAATCCCCCGGTGCCGCCGGCGTCGGCTCCGCCCCCGACGGCCTTCGTGCCACTCACGGCCATCAAGAAGTCAGGCGCATGACGAACAGAAGGCAGGCGGCGTCGCTTGACGCTGCTGCGGGATCCAAGCGACAGTGAGCAGTTACCGGCTGCCGTGACGCGGACGTCTCACGGCATCCCTTGCAAGGAGTGATGACTGTGGCCCATGAGTTTGATGTTGTCGTGGTGGGTGCGGGCACTGGCGGATATGTCGCCGCCATCCGCGCGTCGCAGCTGGGGCTCAAGGTGGCTGTGGTCGAGAAGCAGAAGGCTCTGGGCGGCACCTGCCTCATCTGGGGCTGCATTCCCACCAAGGCCCTGCTCGAGCATGCCCACGCACTCAAGATCGCCAAGGGCGCGGCCGAATGGGGCCTGACCGGCGTCGACGGCAAGGCCGTCGGCATCAGCATGCCGGCCGTGCACGCGCGCAAGGACAAGATGATCGCCGGGCTCACCGGCGGCATCGAGATGCTCTTCAAGAAGAACAAGATCGAGTGGGTCAAGGGCACGGCCCGCCTCACCGGACAGGGCGGCGTCGAGGTCACGCTGCACGACGGCACCACGCAGGCCCTCCGCGCGACGAAGGAAATTATCGTCGCCACCGGTTCGGCCCCGCGCAGCGTGCCGGGCATCACCGTCGACCGCTCGAAGATCATCTTCAGCGACGAGGCCATTCACCTCGACCATGTCCCGGCCTCGATTGCCATCATGGGCAGCGGCGCCGTCGGCGTCGAGTTTGCGTCGATCTTCCGCAGCTACGGCAGCGAGGTGACCATCATCGAACTGCTGCCGCGGCTCGTGCCGGGCGAGGATGAGGCCATCTCGGCCGACCTCGAGAAGACATTCAAGCGGCGCGGCATCAAGGTGCACACCGGCACGAAGGTGACCAGCGCCACCACCACCGACACGGGCGTCACCGTCGAGATGCAGGCGGCCGATGGCAAGACGCAGACGGCCACCTTCGAGCATCTGCTCGTGGCGATCGGCCGCGGCCCGGTCACCGAGGGACTCGGCGCCGAGGCGCTCGGCCTCCGCATGGACCGCGGCTACATCGTCGTCGACGACCTGTTCCGTACGAACGTGCCGGGCATCTCCGCGATCGGCGATGTCATCACCATGGGCGGACCGCACTATCAGCTGGCGCATGTGTCATCGATGGAAGGGATTCTGCTGGCCGAGCGCATCGCCGGTCACCACGTGACTCCCATCAACTACGACCACGTGCCCCGCTGCACCTACTGTGATCCGGAAATCGGCAGCGTCGGCTACACCGAGGCGCAGGCCCGCGAGAAGGGATACGACGTCACGGTGGGCGTGTTCCCGTTCCGTGCCCTGGCCCGTGCGCGCATGGCCGGTGAGACTGATGGCTTCGTGAAAATCGTCGCCGAGAAGAAGTACGACGAAATCCTGGGCGTGCACATCATGGGCCCCCGGGCGACCGAACTGGTGGCCGAGGCCGTGATGGCCCTGCGGATGGAATGCACGGTCGAGGAACTGGTGAAGACCATCCACGCGCATCCGACCATGTCGGAAGCCGTCGGCGAGGCCTCGCACGCGGCGCACGGAGCGGCCATCCACATTTAGCGCTGGGACGATTGCACCATGTCCACACCCGTGCTCATGCCCCAGATGGGCGAGTCGATTGCCGAAGGCACGATCGTCCGATGGATCAAGAAAGTCGGAGACAGCGTCGACCGCGACGAACCGCTGTTTGAAATTTCCACCGACAAGGTCGATGCCGAAATTCCTTCGCCGGTAGCCGGGGTGCTCCTCGAGATCACGGCGCGCGAGGGTGAGACGGTACCGGTCAACACGCCGGTGGCCACCATCGGGGCTCCGGGCAGCCGGCCGGTGGCAGCCACGGCCGCACCAGCTGCGGCCGCGTCGGCGCCTGCCGCCACAGCCGCGCCGATGACCAGCGTCGACGCGCCTGGCCCTGTCGCCACATCGGCCGTCACGGGCGGCGAGCGGCAACGGTCATCACCACTGGTGCGCCGCATTGCCAAGGAGCACCAGGTCGACATTGCCCGCGTGCCTGGCACCGGTGCGAACGCCCGCGTGACCAAGAAAGACATCCTGTCGTTCATCGCCCGTGGCGACATGGCCACGGTGACCGCCGCCCCGCCCCCTGCCTTGGCCGCCTCGGCACACACGGCCGCACCGGTCATGCGCCTCGCCGGCGACCGCGTCGAACCGATGTCGGTCATGCGCCGCAAGATTGCCGAGCACATGGTGGTCAGCAAGCACACCTCGGCCCATGTCTATTCGGTGTTCGAGATCAACTACTCGCGCGTCGATCACATCCGGCGCACGAAGAAGGACGAATACGAACGCGCGGGTCTCAAGCTGACCTACACGACGTTCATTGCCAAGGCGCTCGTCGACTGCCTCCGCCAGCATCCGATGCTCAATGCCTCCATCGACGGGGCCAATGTCGTCTACCGCGGGTCGGTCAACCTGGGCATCGCCGTGGCGCTTGAGCACGGGCTGATCGTGCCCGTCATCAAGGGAGCCGAACAGCTCAGCCTCATGGGGCTCGCACGGGCCATCCAGGATATCGCCGACCGCGCACGCGCGAAAAAGCTCAACCCCGAGGAAGTGCAGGGCGGCACGTTCACCCTCACCAATCCCGGCAATTACGGCGCGCAGTTCGGCCTGCCCGTCATCAACCAGCCGCAGGTGGGCATCCTCGGCGTCGGCACCATCGAGAAGCGCCCGGTCGTCATCGACGATGCGATCGGCATCAGGCTGATGGGATATCTGGCCATGGGCTTCGACCATCGCCTGGTGGACGGGGCCGTCGCCGATCAGTTCCTGGCCGACCTCAAGAAATCGATCGAGCACTTCGATCCGAATCAGGCCTAGGCGGCCATGCGCACCCTTGATGTCCGTCGGCTCGGCGTTGTGCCGTATGCCGACGGGCTGGCGCTGCAGCAGCAGCTGGTCGATGACCGGCGGAACGGACGCATCGGTGACACTCTGCTGCTGCTTCAGCATCCCCATGTGCTGACCATCGGCGTCCGGAAGGACGGTCACCAGCACGTGCTGGCCACGCCCGAACGCCTCGAGGCGCTTGGCGTCGAGGTGCACGAGACGGGCCGCGGCGGCGACGTGACCTATCACGGCCCGGGCCAGATCGTCGGCTATCCCATTCTCGACCTCAATCCCGACCGTCGCGATGTGCATCGCTACGTGCGCGATCTGGAAGACGTGATGATCCGCGTGTGCGACGGCTACGGCCTGACGGCCAACCGCATCGCGGGTCGTTCGGGCACGTGGGTGATGTCGCCGCAGACAGGCCCCGAAAAAATCGGTGCCATCGGCGTACGCGTCTCGCGCTGGATCACCAGCCACGGCTTTGCGTTCAATGTGAACACCGACCTCACATACTTCGGCCTCATTGTGCCGTGCGGCATCAGCGACCGTGGCGTGACCTCGCTGCAGAAGGCCACGGGACGCACGCACGATCTCGCCGCCGTGGAAGATCAGCTCGTCGCCGCCTTCGCCGATGTCTTCGGCCGGCAGCCGATTCACGGATAAACTGCCCGCCGTGCCCGGACGCTATCGCGGCGAACTCTTCTGCCTGCTGGGGTCGCTCTGCTTTGCCTTCAGCGGCACGGTGGCCAAAATTCTCTTGCTGAGCGGCCTGTCGCCGTGGCGCCTCACACAGGTGCGCTGTGCCGGGGCTTTGCTGCTGCTTGTGCCAGTCATGCTGCTGTCACGCGGCCCGTCGCTTCGCATCGCGCGCGCCGACCTCATGCGCATGGTGGTCTTCGGCGTCGTGGGTGTTGCCGTCGTTCAGGCCCTCTACTTTGTCGCGATTGCCCGGGTCTCGATCGGCATCGCCCTGCTGCTCGAGTTCACGGCCCCCGTCTGGATTCTGCTGTACCTGCGGTTCTGGAAGGGGGTGGCCGTGCCGCAGGGCCTGTGGCTCGCCCTGGGCCTCAGCCTCTCGGGTCTGCTGCTCATCACCGAAGCCTGGCAGGGCCTGAAGCTCGACGCGGTGGGCGTGGCCGCAGCGCTGCTCGATGCCCTCGCCCTGGCGGTGTATTACCTGCTTGGGGATCGGCTCAGTCGCAGCTATTCAGGCATGACCCTCTCGGCCTGGGGCTTCGCCGTGACGACGGTGATGATGGCGATGCTGCAACCCTTCCACACCTTCCCCGTGGAGGTGCTGTCGATGCCGCTGCCGCTGCTGGGCCGGTTTGCGCATCTCACCGCGCCCGGATGGCTGCTGCTGGGCTGGGTGGTGGTCTTCGGCACGGTGGTGCCCTACGTGCTGGTGGCCAGTGGCCTGCGCCTGCTGCGGGCCTCGACGGCCAGCCTGCTGGGCATGACCGAGCCTGTGATGGCCGGGTTGATTGCCTGGTGGTGGCTGGGCGAAGCCCTGACGCCGACGCAACTGGCGGGCAGTGTCGTGGTGCTGGCCGGGGTGATGGCCGCCGACCGTGTGCGGTCAGCCGTGGCAAGTGACTGATGCTCAGGCAGTTACGGATTATTTTGGAAGGTGCGCCCCGGCGGGAATAAACCGGGCCCGCCGTGGGGTTCTTACCTGCTGACAACAACAAGCAGAGGACCACACCCCATGCGCGAACTCACTCCTGACACCGTACTCGTCGATCGCCTCCGCAGCGGAGATGATTCGGCGCTGGCCGAACTGGCCAACCGTTACACCTCGAAGATCTACCAGCTGGCCTTCCGTTACGTGAAGAACCGCGAAGACGCCGAGGAAGTCACGCAGGACGTGCTGATGAAGGTCTATCAGAAGATTGACCTGTTCCGGGGCGACGCGGCCCTGTCGTCGTGGATTTACCGCATCACCTTCAACACCGCCATGTCGCGGCTGCGCAACACGCGCGCGGCCCGGATGGCGGAAGTCACCGAGATTCCCATCGGCACCTCGAACGAGGAACTGCCTGGCAGCATGCGCGCGCTCGACCCGGCCGACTGGTCGGCGCTGGCTGACGAGGAACTGCTGCGACAGCAGCTGCGCGAGCGGTTCGCCGAGGCCGTGGATGCCCTGCCGGCCATCTACCGCACGCCGGTCATCCTGCGCGACCTCGAGGGCCTCAGCACCGAGGAAGCCAGCCGCCGCCTCAAGCTCAAGGATCAGACGCTCAAGTCGCGTCTGCACCGCGGGCGCCTCATGCTGCGCAAGCGGCTCGAGGTCTTTGCCGACGGCCTGTCGCTGCATCGGCCGGCCGAAGTCTACTGATGCCGGCTGCGCGCCGGCCTGCGTTCACCACTACGCCGATACGACGGAGTCGAGCCGGGTCTGGTCTCGACCCGTCAGTGTCGGCACGCGCACAGCCCTGATACCCTGTCGGCCAAGCGTGGCCGGAAGGATTGCGGGCTGTCCCGTTCCTGTCACTGTGCGTACCAGCGCGACCTGCACACACACCAGCTCGCCGTCGTCACGGAAGAGGCTCTCGGTCACTTTCGCGGCGGCGCGTCCCAGCGCCTGCGGACCGGGTGGCCACAGACTGGGGAGCCGCTGTTCGATACGCCTGATGGCCGGGGGCGTCAGCACGTCGGTGGCGCAGCGGCCGCCGATGCTGCAGCCTTCCCACGGCACAATCAGCGACGCCGGTGCACGCCCCAGAATGGCCGCGGCTACTTCATCAGGTCGACATCGGGCTTCGTCGGCGATGAGGGCGCGCAGGGCGCCTCTCAGGGCTTCTGGCGCCGAGCCGACGATGCGACCGGTGGCGATGCCGCATTCGGTGACGGCGCGAGCGATCACCATCTCGGCGTCGGGGGTGGCCACCAGCACGGCGCATTGGGCCGCATGTTGGGCGATGCGCAGCAGCCGAGGGAAGACGGCATCGGTCGGCGGATCGTGCGGGTGTGCTGTGGCTTCGTCGGCGATCACGACCAGCGCGGCCTGGTTCAGCACCGCGTGGTCATCGGTGCCGCGGATGTCGGGCGCGCTACGATCCACCGGGGCGCTCTGCCGCAGGTCGAGGGCCTTGCCCTCGGCCACACCGCGTCTCGAGTCGACGATGACGACCGGAGCGCCGAGGTGACGGGCGCCGATCTGCTGCGCCACCGCGCCGCCGACATCACCGGCCCCCAGAACGACGATGAACACGGTAGGATTGTAGCCGCATGGGTGCAGTCTCTTTCATCACGGGCGGTACGCGGGGCATCGGCCTGGCACTCGCGCATCGGTTGCTGGCGCAGGGGCACAGCGTGACCGTCACCGGCACCACCGCGTCGGGTGCCGAGCGCACACAACGGCAGCTCGAGGCGGCCTGCGGTGATCCGGGTCGCGTGATGGCCATCGCCTGCGACGTGCGCGACCGCGCACAGGTGGGCCGTGCCGTGCAGGGCACGGTGGAACGCTGGGGCGGCCTTGATGTCGTGGTCAACAACGCGGGCGTCGGCGTGGGCCAGCCCATCAGCGAGCTGCCGCACGACGAGTGGGACCGCATCATCGACACCAATCTGACGGGTGTGTTCAACGTATGTCGCGCGGCCATTCCGCACCTGGTGGCGCGCGGGGCCGGGTGGATCATCAATGTCAGCAGCCTCGCCAGCCAGAACCCGTTTGTAGGGGGCGCCGCGTATTGTGCGTCGAAGGCCGGGCTCAACGCGTTCAGCGATGCGCTGATGTTCGAGCTGCGGCACCAGAACATCCGGGTCAGCACGGTGCTGCCCGGGTCGGTCGCCACCGATTTCATGGGGCCGGCCTCTCCGTCCGATGCCGACTGGAAACTGTCTCCTGATGATGTGGCGCAGGCCATTGAAGACCTGCTGCGCCATCCCCTTCGCAGCCTGCCTGGTCACGTGGAACTGCGTCCGACACACCCGCCCCGGAAGAAGTGAACGCCGCAGTATCGGCCGTGCCTGCCACACGGCCGAAGACGAACAAATGGCTGGTGACGCTGTCGATTACGTTCGGCACCCTCATGGGGGCCATCGACGCCTCCATCGTCAACGTCGCGCTGCCGCAGATTCGCGGGGCTGTGGGCGCGACCCTGCAGGAAATCACGTGGATCAGCACCGGGTATGCCGTGGCCCTGGTGCTGGTGATGCCGCTGACGGCGTTTCTCGGACGGCGCTTCGGACAGAAGCGCGTCTACATGGCGTGCCTCGTGATGTTCATCGTCGGGTCGATGCTGTGCGGCCTGGCCGAGTCACTGACCGCGCTGGTGATTTACCGGGTGATTCAGGGCTTCGGGGCCGGCGCGCTGCAACCCACCGAGCAGGCTATTCTCCGGCAGACGTTTGCCCCGCATGAACAGGCGACCGCCATGGCCCTCTTCGGCATGGCGGTCATGCTCGGACCGGCACTGGGACCGACCCTCGGCGGCTACATCGTCGACAACTATCACTGGTCGTGGATCTTCTTCATCAACCTGCCGGTGGGCCTGCTGGGCCTGTTCATGGTGGCCTCGTTCGTCCACGAAGATCCCGAGATTCTCGAGCACAACCGCGTGCAGGCCGCGCGCGAGCGGGGCAATGTCGACTGGCTGGGCATCGCACTGCTGTGGGTGGCCCTCGGCATGCTGCAGTACTTCCTCGAGGAAGGCAACCGCAACGACTGGTTCGATTCCCGCGAACTGACCATCGTGTTTGTGGTGGGACTGATTGCGACGGCGGCGTTCATCGTGCGCGAATTCACCACGCCGTTTCCCGCCGTGGACCTCAGGCTCTTCAGAGACCCTGTGTTCATGTCGGGCACGCTCATCGGCGGACTGATGTTCGCCATGCTGCTGGCGAACATGTTCCTGCTGCCGGTCTTCATGCAGGAGCTGCTGGGATTCACCGCCGTGCAGTCGGGGCTGGCCCTCATGCCGCGCACGCTCATCATGATGGCCGCCGTGCCGATGGTCGGTCGCGTCTACAACCTGGTGTCCCCGCGCGTCATCGTGACGGTCGGCGTGCTGATGTTCTCGTTCAGTTCGTGGCGGCTGAGCCACCTGACACTCGACTCAGGCACCGCCGACATCGTCGGGCCGCTGCTGATTCAGGGCGTGGCGTTTGCGTGTCTGTTCGTGCCGCTGACGACCGTGTCGCTGTCGAACGTGCCGAAGCACAAGGCCGCCGACGCGACAGGGCTCAATTCCCTGTTCCGGCAGATGGGCGGTGCCGTCGGCATCGCCATTTTCGCCAGCTTCATCGACAACTACGCCAAGCTGGCCCGCGGCGGCATCGATGCGCAGATGACGCTGACGCGCCCCGAGGTGTGGTCGCGCATGCAGATGCTCGAGGGGGCCTTCCGCGCACGGGGCCTCGATGCGGGCGCGGCCCACGATGCGGCGATGCGTGCCATGACCGGCACGGTGATGCAGCAGTCGGTGGTGCTGGGCTTCGAGCGCATCTTCATTGTGGCCGGCGCGCTGTTCCTGCTGGTGATTCCGATGCTGATCTTCCTCAAGGCACCGGCGCGGCCGGCGGGGCCGAAACCTGATGTGCATGTGGAGATGTGACCGATGAGTGAACCGACAACGTCAGGCACGCGGCCGGCAGGCGCGGGAGGCGGCGACAGCCGCAAGGCCTTTCTGGTGCTGGGGGGGCTGACCCTCATGGTGGCCACCGCCCTCGGTGGTTACGCCTGGCTGCATGCCGGGCAGGAGACGACCGACAACGCGCAGATCGAGGCCGATGTGGTGGCCGTCACCTCGCGCATTCCCGGGGTCATTGCGACAGTGGATGTGCACGACAACCAGACCGTGACCAGGGGCATGGTGCTGCTGACACTGGATGATGCCGACATCAGCGCACGACTCGCGCAGGCCAGGGCAGAACGTGAGACGGCCATGGCGCAGGCAGCCGGAGCACGGGCCCAGGCACAGGTGGTGGAAGCCACGGCGCGCGGAGGATTGCAGGGGGCCGAAGCGCAGGTGGCGGCCTCCACGGCGGCCGTGCAGTCAGCCGAGGCGCAGATCGGCGCGGCCCAGGCGGCGGTCAGCCGCGCCGAGGCCGAGCTGGCAAAGGCGACGCGCGATCTGGCGCGGGCGAAGGAACTGGTGGCGGTCGATGCCATTGCCACGCAGCAGCTCGACGCGGCGCAGCTGGCCAGGGACGCGGCCGATGCCTCGGTGCGTGCAGCGCGCGCCAACCTCACCGCGGCCACCGAGGCCAGGCAGACGGCCCAGAGCCGTGTGGGTGAAGCGCGGGCCCGCGTGGCGCAGACTCGCCCGGTGTCTCAGCAGATTGCGGCGGCGCAGGCAGCTACGGCCCTGGCCGAGGCGCAGATGGCCGCCGCCGAAGCGGCAGTCAGGCTGGCTGAGCTGCAGCTGTCGTACACGAAGGTGGTCGCTCCGGCCGACGGCGCGGTCACCCAGATCGGCGCGCGGCCCGGAGGCATGATTCAGATGGGGCAGCCGCTGGCGCAGGTAGTGCCGACGGCCACGTATCTCGTCGCCAACTTCAAGGAAACGCAGATCGATCGCATCCGTACCGGCGATCGCGCCGAGGTGCATCTCGATGCATATCCGGGGCGCCGCTTCGAGGCCCGCGTCGAGAGCCTGTCGGGTGGCACCGGGGCGCGATTCTCGATGATTCCTCCCGATAACGCCACGGGCAACTTCGTCAAGGTGGTGCAGCGCGTGCCGGTGCGTCTGGCCTGGACGGCGCCACCCGATGTCGAACTGCGCGCCGGATTGTCGGCGTCCGTGACGGTGTCTGTCAGTGGAAAGTGAGGGCGTAATGCGCCGCGTAGTCATCGCACTGGGGCTGATCGGGTTGACGGCAGGCACGGCGGCGGCACAGTCGGGTGCCATGCTGGCCGGCAGTGTGGCGGAAGGAGAAGCGCGGGCCGAGGTGCTGCCGCTGTCGTTGTCGGATGCCGTCGCGCGCGGCCTTCGCAACAACCTCGGCGTGCTGGCGAGTGCACAGCAGGTCGAGCTGGCGCGAGGCGCCGAGCAGCGCACGCGCCGCGAGCTGATGCCGCAGGTGAACGGGCGCATCGCCGAATCGCGGCAGACCAACAACCTGGCCGCCTTCGGGTTCAATACGTCGCTGTTTCCCGGCATGAGTTCGCTCGTCGGGCCCTTCAACATCTTTGATGCGCGCATTTATGCGTCGCAGCAGGTCGTCAACCTCAGCGCACGCAGCGATGCGCAGCGTGCCGCCCTCGTGGTCGATGCCGCCGAACTCGATCGGGAAGATACGCGCGAGTGGGTGGTGTTCACGGTGACGCGGCTCTACCTCCAGGCCGCCGCGAGCGGCGAGCGTGTCGCCACGACACGCACGCAGGTGGCCACGGCCGAGGCGTTGTCGAAGATGGCGACCGACATGCGGGCGGCGGGCACGGTGCCCGGGATCGATGTGGTGCGCGCCGGTGTGCAGGTGCAGGAGCAGAAGCAGCGCCTCATCGTCGCCGAGACCGAGCATCGGCGGCTGCTGCTGCAGCTGCAGCGGGCGATTGGCGTACCGGTGGCGCAGGCCGTGAGCCTCACCGATCGTGCAGTGGCCCTGGCCTCGCCGCCGATGGATGTCGCGGCGGCCGTGGCGCTGGCGGCCGAGCAGCGCGCAGATTATCGCGCCGCGACCACGCGGTTGCGTGCCGCTGAAGCGGCCCTGACGACGGCGCGGCGCGAGTCATTGCCGTCGCTGGCGGTGACCGCCGACGTGGGCACCATCGGGTCGTCGGCCTCGAACGCCCTGCGCACCTACGCCATGGCCGGAGCCGTGCGCGTGCCCATCTTCGATGTGGGACGCCGCGGGCGCGTGGCCGAGTCGATGGCGGCCCTCAAGCTGCGGCAGGCCGAGGCGGCCGATTTCGTACAGCGCCTCGAAGCCGATGTGCAGACGGCGTTTCTCGATCTGCAGGCCGCCGAGCAGCAGGTGACCGTCGTCGGCGAACGTGTGGCTCTGGCCAACCAGGAACTGGCGCTGGCCCGCACGCGGTTTTCCGCGGGCGTGACCAGCAACCTCGAAGTCATTCAGGCGCAGGTTGCCGTGGCGACGGCCACCGATCAGCAGATTGCCAGTGCCCTGGGCCTCAACCTGGCCCGGGCACACCTGATGAAGGTACTCGGCCAGACGCCTTGAGCCTGGCCGGCACATCAGCGCGGCGCTGGGCCCTGAGCCCCACCCGTCCGAGGGCCGAACGGTTCCCAATACGGAGTCGGCAGCGGACGGTTGTCGGGCCACACCATCCGCAGGGTGTCGCCTTCGTAGAGCTCGCCGTTCTTCATCACCAGACGGATGGTGTTCGTGTGCCTGATGTTGTCGAGCGGGTTGCGGTCGAGCACCAGCAGGTCGGCCATCTTGCCGGGCTCAAGTGAACCGACATCTTCGTGCATGCCGATGGCTTCGGCACCGAACAGCGTGACCACGCGCAGCGTTTCGTGCGGTGTGAGGCCGTTCGAGCCCAGGTTCCATGTTTCCCAGTGTGCACCGAGCCCCTGCAACTGCCCGTGGCTGCCGAGGGCGGCACGGCCGCCCGCATGAACGATGTCGGCCACCTGCCGGCCGATCTTCGTGTGGCCATACTCTTCGGGAAGGAACCACTGCGGCCGCCGACGGATCATCGTGTCGAGCAGCTCTTCGGGAATGTAGCGCTTGAGCTTGGTGTCGCCGTTGGTATTCTCGGTCTCGAAATAGAAGTTCTCGGACCACGGTGCCCCGTAGGCCACGAGAATCGTCGGCGTGTAGAACGTCTTCGTGCGGGCGACAAACTCGACCACATCGCGGTAAATCGGCATGATCGGCAGCGAGTGTTCCTGGCCCGAGTAGCCGTCGGCCATCTGCGTCAGGTTGAGCTTCAGGTCGAGTGAGCCTTCGATGGTGGCCGTGATGCCGTATTCCTTCGCGGCCTCAATCAGCCACTGCCGCACCCGCCGGTCGCCGGCCACGTACTGCTTGATGGTGTTGGTGCGGTACGCATCACGATACCGCTTCATGAATCGGAAGGCGCTGTCGCGATCGTCGATGCCCGACGTGCCGAAGATGCCCGGGCCGGTCGCGTAGACGCGCGGGCCGGGAATCATGCCGGCGTCGACCATGTCGGCATAGGCAAAGACATCGGGTGTCGACGTCTGCGGATCGCGCGTGGTCGTCACGCCGTACGCCAGGTTGGCGAGATACTGCCACACCTCGGTCTGGTGCAGGCCGCGCGGCGTCCACATGTGCGCATGCGCGTCGACCAGGCCCGGCATGATGGTCTTGCCCGACACATCGATGCGGCGGGCATCGGCAGGCACGCGCAGCGTGCCCCGCGGACCGATGGCCGCGATGCGGTTGGCCGTGACGAGAATGTCGCCGCGGGCAATGACTTCGTCGCCCTTCATCGTGATGAGGCGAGCGCCGGTCAGCAGCACCGACCCGGAAGGCCGCGCGCGCGGCCGCTCGACCACCACGTCGAGCGTCGAGGGGGTGCCCTCACCCGTGGCCGCCTGTCGCGAGAACACAGCACCAAGGGCCCACGTCACGTCGCGACTGTCGGCGGTCCACTGCACATAGTCGCCGCCCTCGGGCGAGAGCCGCGTCACGGGCACCGTCGTGTCGGCGCGGCCCTGAATGCGCACGTCGACCGTTTCACGACCGGCACGCGGCATCGGCACCACCACATGACGGCCCTGCAGCGAGGCCACCACCCGCGTGCCATCAGGCGACAGGCGCAGTTCCTCAGCAGGCGGCGGCGTGCTGCCCGGTCCGCTGCCGGTCACACGCAGCAGGGTGCGGCGGTCGTAGCCGCTGATGTCAATCGACTGCAGGCCGCGGCTGCTGCTCAGATAGATGCGGGTCGGCTGCGCCTGCACAAAGTGCGGGCGGCGGCCATTCTGGGCGGCTGCCACGAGCGTCGAGGCACCACCGGCCGCAGGCATCCACCGGATCTCGAGCGTGTTCGGGGGCGAGATGCCGCTGATTTCCCCGATGCCGTCGCCGTCATGGTGCGGGTCTTCCTCGGGCGGCGTGTCGCGCAGGATGGAATACAGCTGATCGCTGACCGCCCCGGACAGGTACACGATGCGGGTGCCGTCGGGCGTGACAGCGGGATCGAGGTAGTAGCCCTCGTGCGGGGTGAGTGTCTCTGGCGCCCCACCCTCGACTGACACCCGCTTGATGTGGCCTCCTCGCGTGGTCCAGGTGGTGTAGACGACGGCGCGGCTGTCGGGCGTCCATGTCGGCATGAATTCACCCTCGGTGATGCTGCCTGACGACGGTGTGAGCGGCAGCGTCGTCAGCAGTCGGGGCGTGCCCGAGGGCAGGTCGAGCACATACAGCCGGTTCATCGCACTGAACACCAGGCGGCGGCCGTCGGGCGACACCGTCGGCCACCGGATTAGCCGCGCACGCACGTTCGGGCCATCGTCCATACGGACCGGCGTGTAGACGCGGGGCGCGATCTCGGCTTCGATCGGCACGGTCATGGGAATGACGCGAGAGGTGCCGGTGACCAGGTCGACGCGGTGCAGCTTGCCGCCGATGGGCACGATGAGCGACTGCCCGTCGGGCATGAACCTATAGCCGGGCAGCGTATCGCGCGACGCACGCGACTCCTGATCATCACGAGTGATCGGCCAGAGCAGCCAGCGCTCGGCTCCCGTGTCGAGGTTGCGGACGCGCAGGCCCGTGTCGGTCTTGTAGCGCGTGCCATAGACCAGGTGCCGGCCATCCGGCGACAGCACCGGGCGCATGGCGCTGCCCTGTGCATTGGTGATTTGCGTGACGTCGCCAGTCTCGCGGTCGTGGCGATAGATCTGCCAGAGCGGGAACCGCGCGTTGTAGGTGAAACTGCCCGTGCGCTGGGCGTAGTAGATGAAGCGTCCGTCTGGCGACACCACCGCACCCATGCGGTTGGCGGGCGGCGCGGGAGGCGGCCCGGTGCTCTCGGGACCGGGCTGCGGGGGAGGGGCTGCGCCCACGCGCACACCGTTGCCGCCGTCACGGTGATAGAGAAAGAGCCAGAACGTGCCCGGGTCAGGCGGACGCGACTTCGAGACGACGACATACTGGCCATCGGGTGTCCACGCGGGCGATGTCATGATCTGCGGCCGGTCGCGTGTGAGCCCGTCTTTGGACACCGCGCGCGGGTTCCGGCCGTCGGCGTCTGCGATCCAGAGATTCTCGACGCCGGTACGATCGCTCAGAAAGGCGATGTGCCTGCCATCAGGGGAATAGCGCGGTTGGCTCTCGAACGACAGGCCACCCATCAGGCGCGTCGCCGTGCCCCCGTCGACCGGCAGCGTGTAGAGATCGCCCAGCACGTCGAAGATGAGCGTGCGGCCGTCGGGGGAGACATCGACCGAAGGCCAGGTCACCTCGTCGGTCGTGAAGCGCAGCGTCTCTGCCGTCTTGAGCACGAGCCCCTGCTGCCGGGGGGCGTCCTCGGAAGAGGCCGGGGCAGGCGTCTGGGCCTGCTGCGCGCGCAGGCCGACAAGGGGAAACATCAGTGCCGCCACCAGCGACACCGCGAGGATCAGACGGGGAAACACCATGGCGGCCTCCTCCCAGAGGCAGGCGCCATTGTAGCCGGGTCACGGCTGCGGGTCTGCGACCGCGCACACCGCCGGGCGCCGGCCTTCCATATGTCTGGCCGCCGTCTGGTCTGCTGTTGTGCGGCGCCGCGAGGCCACGCGCGGGTGGAAGCCGTCGCGATACCCTGCGCAGATGCGCCGGAGGTCGATCAGCGGGCCCCGGTCTGCCGCATCCAGTCGAGCACGAAGGGATTGCTGCGGCGTTCCCGTCCGATCGTGGTGTCGGGGCCGTGCCCCGGAAACACCACCGTGTCGTCGGGATACGAGAACAGCACCTCGGTGATCGCGCGCATGAGCGTGGGATAGTCGCCGCCCGGCAGGTCGGTGCGCCCGATTGACCCGGCAAAGAGCGTGTCGCCCACGACGAGGCCCTCGCTCGCAGGGGCTTCACCGGTGCGATTGAAGGCAAAGCACACGTTGCCCGGGCAATGCCCCGGGGTGTGACGCAGCGAGACGTCGTAGTCGCCGACCGTACCCCACATGCCGTCGCCGGCGAAATAGTGATCGACCGGCGGCAGCGGCTCGATGTCGCGGCCGAACAGCCGGCCCTGGTCGACCGCCGCGGCATAGATCGGGCGGTCATCGGGGTGCATCCAGATGGGCACCTGCAGCTCGCGGCGCGCGCGTGCGACGCCCGACACATGGTCGACGTGGGCGTGGGTCAGCAGAATGGCCACGGGGGCGAGCCCTTCGATGCGAATGTGCGCGAGCAGGTCGTCGACCTCATCGCCGGGGTCGATCACCACGACCTGTCGTGTGCGTTCGCAGCCGATCACCAAACCGTTCTTCATGAAAGGCGGCACGGCGGCCGTGTACAGCAGCATCGCTCAGCCCTCCTGCACCGTCAGCGTGACGCGGCCAACCGTGAGGGTGTCGCCGAGCATCAGATGTGTGGGTCGGTCGATGCGCGTGCCATTGACAAAGGTGCCGTTGGTACTGCCTAGGTCTTCCACCGACAGCGTGCCGGCCGCGGAGGCGGTCACCCGGCAATGCACGCGCGATACGAGCGGATGGTCGACGATGAACTGGGCGCCGGTGGCGCGGCCGATGGTGCGGACGTCGCCGGGAGAGAGACGGAAGGACACATCGGGCTCGGACCCGCGCAGCTGCCACATACGCCCCTCAGTGTATGCAACCTCCGGGGTCCGTGCGCACGCAGGATGTGTGGGTACGGTGTGGTCCCGCACAGGGAGGCACCGCATCGGTGCGGCATGACGTCAGCGGCGGCGCGATGATCGGCCCACACGGGAACCTGCGCCCTCGGGCGCACGTAACTGCTGGATGTCATGTCGTTGCGTCGTGTGCTGGTGCTGGCAGGGGCGGTCGTCGTCGTCGGTGGAGCCTGGATGCTCTATCAGCGGGCGAACGCCGTGCCCCCGATTGATCCGTCGAAACTGGCGACGGTCGAGCGCGGACCGATGGTGCGCTCGGTGGTCGCCACGGGAAAGATCGAGCCGATCACCAAGGTCGAGCTCAAGTCGAAAGCCAACGGCATCATCGAGCGGCTGCTCGTCGATGTCGATCAGCAGGTGCAGGCCGGTCAGGTGCTTGCCGAGCTCGACAAGGAAATGCTGCGCGCCCGCCTGCGTGAGGCACGGGCCAATCTCGAGGCGGCCAGCGCCTCGCTGCAGGCCGCCGAGGCCCAGGAAGCCAAGAGCACCGTCGAGGCCGAAGCGCCCGATCTGGCCTTCGCCAAAGCCGCGGTCGACCGTGCCACCACACTGCAGGCCCAGCAGCTGGTCTCTCGCGAGTCACTCGATCAGGCCGCCTCGGCCTATCAGCAGGCCCTCAACCGCCAGCGTGCCGCCGCGTCGCAGCTGCTGATTGCCCGGGCCCGCGTGGCCGAGGCCCGCGCCCAGCGGGCACAGTCGCAGGCCGCCGTCGAGCGTGCCGAGGAAGAACTGGCCAATGCCACGCTGCGTGCTCCCATTCACGGTACCGTGCTCACCCGCGATGTCGAGGTCGGCAGCGCCGTCTCGTCGATTCTCAATCTGGGGGCCAATGCCACGCTCGTCATGACCCTCGGCGACATCGGCCAGGTGTTTGTCCGCGGAAAGGTTGACGAGGCCGACATCGGTGTCGTGCGGCTGCAGCAGCCGGCACGCATCACCACGGAAAGCTTTCCGGGCAAGACCTTCACGGGCAGGGTCACCCAGATTTCCCCCATCGGCGTCGACAAGGACAATGTCATCACCTTCGAAGTCGAAGTGTCGATCGACAACAGCGATCACTCGCTCAAGGCCAACATGACGGCCAATGCCGAAATCGTTCTCGAGGAACACGCCGACACACTGCACATTCCGGAAGCGGCCATCACCTACGATGCCCAGCGCGCCGCCACCGTTCAGGTGTACGACGCAGCGGCCTCCGGTGGCCGCCGCACGGTGCCAGTCACCATCGGCATCAGCAACGGCACGCGCACCGAAGTGCTCGACGGACTGCAGGCCGGCGACCGCGTGGTGCTGCCAGGCTGACACGCGCTCGGCACCATTCCCGGGCTTCCCGTCATGCGCGACGCCATCACCCAGGTCTTCGACAATCTGCGGGCCCACAAGCTCCGCAGCGTCCTGACGATGTTCGGCATTCTGTGGGGGGTGGTGTCGGTCGTCATCCTGTCGGCGACCGGCGAAGGATTCCAGCAGGGCAATCAGGCTGTACTCGAGCAGTTGGGCAGGAATGTTGCGATTGTCTGGGGCGGCCGCACCACCATGCAGGCCGGGGGCGAGCGTGCCGGCACGCTGGTGCGCCTCACCTACAGCGATGTCGAGGCTGTCAGGCGCGAAGCCGCGCTCGTGGCGGTCGTCAGTGCGGAAATCAACCGCACGCTTCGCATCAAGAGCCGCTTCAACGATGCCTCGCTGCAGGTGCACGGGGTCGAACCGGCGTATCAGGGCATCCGCACCATCGACGTCGATGAGGGACGGTTACTGAGCGAGGCCGATGAGCGCGAAGGCCGTCGCGTGGCCCTCGTCGGTGCAGAAGCCTGGGAGCAGCTGTTCGGTACCCGACCGTCCCTGAGCGAACGTCTCCTCATCAGGGGCGTGCCCTACACCATCGTCGGCCGCATCCGGCGGAAAGATCAGGACAGCAGCTACAGCGGTCAGGACAACAGCAAGCTGTTTGTGCCGTTCACGGCCATGGCGCGCGATTTTCCAAGGCCGGACGTCCCGCCGGGGACGCTGTCCCAGATTCTGGTGGCCCCGCATCAGACCGTGGTCGATGCGCTGCCCGGGGTGCTCGCGGCACGCACCGGATCCATTCGCGACATCGACTGGCCGCTCGAGCGCAACGTGCGCGAGGTGCTGGCTAGACACAGGGGCTTTGACCCGCGCGATCGCGATGCCATCCGGGTGTGGGACACGTCCATCGAAAGCCTCATGTTCGGACGCATCATCAGCGCCATGAAGCGTTTCTTCAGCATCGTCGGTGTCATTACCCTGTTGCTGGGTGGCGTTGGCGTGATGAACATCATGCTGGTGGCGGTGCGCGAGCGCACGCGGGAAATCGGCGTGCGCAAGGCGCTCGGTGCCACGACGAGCGCGATTCAGCGACAGTTTTTCCTGGAAGGCCTGCTGCTGACGCTGTTCAGTGGTGCCCTCGGGTTCATGCTCGCGGCGGGCATCATGCTGGCCGTCAATCAGTTGCCCATGCCGGCGCGCTTTGCGGGAATGGTGCTGACCTGGCCATCGGCACTGCTGGCCATCGGTACACTCATCACCGTGGGTGTGATCACGGCCACCTACCCGGCACGGCGTGCGGCGCTTCTGCCGCCGGTCGAGGCGCTGCGCTACGAATCATCATGACGCCGCCGTTCCGTGAGATCGTCAGCGAGGCCGTTATCGGCCTCTCGCGCAACCGCATGCGGGCCGTGCTGTCGACGATCGGCATCGCGTGGGGCATTGTGTCGGTCGTGATGCTGCTGTCGTACGGCAACGGGTTCCGTGACGCGCTGGCCCGCGGATTTCGCGGGGCGTTCGGTGATGCGGTGGTGGTGCTGTGGCCCGGGCAGACCAGTCAGCAGGCCGGGGGCGAGCGTGCGGGCAAGCGCATCCGGTTCACCGTGGCTGATGCCGAGGCCGTGGCGGCCGTGCCGTTCGTGCGCCACGTGAGCGCCGAGGCGTGGCGACCGCTGCCGTTTCGCTGGGGCGTGCGCCAGGCCACCTACACCGTGCGGGCCGTCGAGCCGCCGTACGCCGAGATGCGGAGCCAGTGGCCCGACAGCGGACGCTTCCTCGATGATGAGGATGTGCGGCTGCAGCGGCGCGTCGCCTTCATCGGCAGCGAAGTGGCCCGCAAGGAGTTCGGTGGTACGCCGCCCGTCGGTCAGCACATCCGCATCGGCGGCCTGTCGTTTGAAGTCATCGGGGTGCAGCGGCTGAAGGTGCAGCTGTCCAACTACGGCACTCCCGATGGTGAATGCATCTACATCCCCTACAGCACGGCGGGTCAGCTCTGGAACACCACGTACATGGACGTGATGGTGTACCAGGCGGTCACGCCGGCGCTCGAAGCCGAAGCGACCCGGGGCGTGCGGCAGGTGCTGGGTGATCGCCTCGGGTTTGTGCCCGGGGACACGAGGGCCCTGGACGAGTTCGGGTCGACCAAGGCCTCGGAAATCACCTCGGGCATCGTGATTGGCCTCAAGCTGGTGCTGGGGCTCATCGGTGTGCTGACGCTGGCCATCGGTGGTGTGGGCGTCATGAACATCATGTTCGTGTCGGTCAACGAGCGCACACGCGAGATCGGGCTCCGGAAGGCCCTGGGGGCGCGGCGCGGCGCCATTCTCGGTCAGTTCCTGCTCGAGGGACTCGTCACCGTCTCGTTCGGCGGTGTGGTGGGGATTGCGCTGTCGTATGTGCTGGTGTGGCTGTTCAGCCCGCAGCCCTTCCTGTCAGAGATTCTCGACGACCCCTCGCGCGGATCAGACATTTATCTCGCGCTGTCACCAGACCTGCTGGTCGTGTCGACGGGCATCCTCATGGTGGTGGGCCTCGTCAGCGCGGTGGTGCCGGCCGTGCGGGCGGCACGACTCGACCCCATCGAGGCCCTGCGATACGAATAGACCGCCTCCATGCGCGATGTCGACGCCATCATCGTCGGGTCGGGTTCCGGGGGACTGACGGCCGCGCTGGCGCGGGCACGCGCCGGTCGCCGGGTCATGGTCTTCGAGCAGCATTACCTGCCCGGGGGCTACAGCCAGACCTTCTCGGTCAAGGGCTTTCACTTCAGTCCAGGCATTCACTATGTCGGGGCTCTCGATCCGGGCGGCAGCCTTCGGCGCATCTATGAAGGACTCGGGGTGGCCAACGACCTCGAGTTTTTCGAGCTCGACTCCGACGATTACCACCGCGTGTTCGTCGGCGACGACCGCTTCGACATTCCCAAGGGCAAAGAGCACTTCCGCGATCGACTGATCGAGCGGTTTCCCTCGTAAGCCGATGGCATCACCCGTTACTTCGATCTGGTCACGCGGATGATCGACGAGATGGGCTATGCCACGCCCATCCACAGTGTGCGCGAGGCCGTGTCGGTGCTGAGGCATGCCCGCACGCTGCTGCGCTACGGCGCGCGGCCCCTGAGCGATTTTCTGGATGACTGCACGCATCACCCGATGGTGCGCACCATCCTGTCAATTCAGGCTGGCGATCATGGCATGGCACCGGGGCGTGCACCGACGGCGCTGCATGCCGGACTGCAGGGCTACTACTTCGATGGCGGCTGCTACCCGCGCGGGGGCGGTCACCACATTGCCGACACGCTCGTGGCACACATCAGGGCGCATCGCGGCGAGGTGCACCTGCGCACCGACGTGGCCGAGATTCTTGTCGAGCAGGGCGAAGTGTTGGGGGTGCGGCTGGCTGACGGGCGCGAGGTGCGGGCACCGCTGGTCATCTCGAATGCCGATCCCGGCGTCACGAGGGGGCGGCTCGTGGCGCCCGAGCATCAGGGGCATCGTCTGCGTCGCCGCGTCAGGCACCTGCGCTTTTCAATCTCGACGCTCAGCCTGTTCATGGCGGTCGACATGGATTTACGCGCGGCCGGCATCGACAGCGGCAACATCTGGTTCAGCCGCACGCCGGACATCGACGCGGTCTATGGCCTGGCAGACCTTCACCATCTCACCGGCCAGGAAGTGGTGCCGGGCCTCTTCTTCAACGCCACCACGCTCAAGGACCCCACCATGCGCCGCGACGGCCTGCACACGGTGGAAGCCATGACCGTAGCATCTGTGGCGCCCTTCGAGCCGTGGCTCGACACGCCCTGCGGGCAGCGGCCTGCCGAGTATTACCAGCTGAAAGCCGACCTCACCGAGCGCATCCTCGACGCGGTCGAGTGCTTCCTTCCGGGCCTGCGAGATCGGGTCGTGATGCACACGCTGGGCACACCGCTCAGCAACGTGCACTACCTGCACGCCACTGATGGCGGCATCTATGGCACCGAGAAGACCGTGGGCAATCTCGGGCCGTTCAGCTTCCCGACCGAGACACACATCCGAGGGCTGTATCAGTGCGGGGCCAGCATCATTGCGCCGGGTATCAACGGCGTGACGCACTCGGGCCTCCGCACGGCCGCCGCCGCGCTTGGTTGCGAGCCAGACGAGCTGCTCACCGCGACGGGGCAGTCGCTGCGTATCTATCCCGCCGAACACCCCGAGGCCTGGCCCGATCATCTGCGTTGAGCGGCGGCCAGAGCGCGGGCCTGTCGTATGCTAGCCCGGCATGTTCCGGGTACTTTTCGTGGCAGGCGGGCTGGTCGGCCTGCTGGTGTCGGCCGCTGCGGCGCAGACGCCGGCGCAACTCGAGGTAATGAAATCTGATCGGCGCGCGGTCACCGCCGAACGGTTACGAGACGATGAGCGCATCGTGCTCGATGGCGTTCTCGACGAAGCCGTCTGGCAGCGCGCCGTGCACGCCGGCGAGTTCGTGATGCAGGATCCCATCCTCGGAAATGCGCCGACCGAACGCACCGAGGTGCGCTTTGCCTTCAACCGCGATCACCTCTACATGGGCGTGATCAACTTTGACTCGGAACCTGACAAGCTGCAGGGCAACACGAAGAAGCGCGACGAATTTCTCAGCGCCGACGACCGATTCATGTGGACGATGGATACGTTCCTGAACCAGCAGACGGGCTACTTCTTTGAGATGAACCCGGCGGGCCTGATGGCCGACGCGCTGATGGGCCCGGGCGGATCGAACAACCGCGAGTGGGACGGCATCTGGAACGCGCGTGTGCGGCAGAGCGAAATCGGCTGGGTTATCGAGGTCGATATTCCCTTCCGGTCGCTGGCCTTCGATCCGAATGCACCGGCCTGGGGCATCAACTTCCAGCGCACGGTGCGACGCAAGCAGGAAGAACTGCTGTGGACCGGTATTCAGCGCAATCAGGGACTGCGTCGCATGGCCAATGCCGGCCTGCTGGTGGGACTGCAGCAGCAGGTGAGCGAGGGGCGTGGCTTCGAAGTGCGGCCGTACACGTCGGGCTACCTGACCGACGGGCAGGGGCGCACCCCACCTCTTCAGCGGACATCTGTGGGCGATGTGGGTGTCGACGCGGCCTACAACATCACGCCGTCACTGCGCGGCGTGGCCACCGTGAACACGGATTTTGCCGAGACGGAGGTGGACTTGCGGCGAGTGAACCTCACGCGGTTTCCCATCTTCTTTCCCGAGCGGCGCACGTTCTTTCTCGACGGCGCGACATTCTTTGATTTCCCGGTGACGGCGTTCTTCTCGCGGCGCGTCGGGTTGGTGAACGGCGAGCCGCAGCCCATTGTCGGCGGCGGCAAGCTCACCGGAC